>MDSX01053929.1_pt1 | contig 45814 bp, 41 predicted proteins | sample 811141 | NCBI WGS metagenome assembly MDSX01 (sample SAMN05326642, study PRJNA326480) | marine metagenome | isolation source: seawater | place: Atlantic Ocean: South East | collected 2010 | reverse complement strand
TGTTTTTCTTCGACCAACCCATGTTGTGATGAATCCATGTTCGAAGGGTTGGATGGACCCAGAAGAGACATCCACTTCATCATCAAATCGTTCAATATGCGGTAGATCAAACATCATATCACCTTCAGTTGTTTGGAATTCCATTCCTGTCGCAGGCGTTCCAATTCGTAACGCCATACGCCTTTTTTCCCGTCCTTACCGGAAATGTGGACGAACAGGTTGTTCTCAAAGTGGTCGAACAGTGTCAACCGTCGCCCTTCAGCCCACACTTCAAACAATGGGCCTAATTCGAGTTCTTCAGCAATTGAGCAGCAATCTGCCCACGTGTGCCTCTGTTCTGTTGCGGATTCTGGCCATTTGCTGGTCGATTGAACGACACTGCCAAATTGATCCATCAAGCGAACATGGGTGGCCCCCTTAAGTTCGCAAAGTTGAGAAAACAACCTGTCCAGCATGGTAGCCCAAACCTCTTCACAGCAACGTACCATTCAAGAACTTTGCCGAAACTCTTCCCCCGTAGGGGGATTTGGCCACACAATTCAAAATTCCAACTGCAAATTTTCAAAACCGTTAGCGCGGAGAAACCAAAGACTCTTGCTTTCCGCGCCATACAGAGCAGATTTGGTGCTTGATATTGTGTAATATTCCAATTGGAAATTTGAAATTCCAATTGATATTTTAGTTCCATCGAGAGGCTCAATCGGAGGCGTTTAATGGAGGAGATGTGACCAATCACCATGGCGGAGGCAACACAGAGTCCATTCCAAGCACCTGCTTGCGATGTCTGTGGCAAGGAGGCTGTGGTCGAACAAGCCTATTCCGGTCGTATCTTGTGTGGCCATCATCTTGAGAAATCGATTCGGAAGAAGGTCGCGAAAGAACTTCGAAAGCAACTCCACCTGGACAAATCCAAACCAACGACGGTCTTCGTTGCCATTTCTGGTGGAAAAGACTCGGCTGTTCTTCTAACGCTTCTCGTCGAGTTGATCGGAATGCGACGCGATGTCCGTATTGTAGCAGGGTGTGTTGACGAAGGGATTGATGGCTACCGTCCACCTTCGTTGCAGTGCGCAATCGATCTGTGCGAATCTCTTGGTGTTGAGTTCATATCGACCAGCTATGAAGATCTCAAATTCCACCATATGGATGAAGTTGTGAAACGGTTACCAATGATTTCAAACAGCAAGGAAGGAAAATCCACCATGCCGTGTTCTTATTGCGGCGTCTTCCGTAGACAAGGCATCAATGCCCTTGCAAAACAAGTCGAGGCTGATGTCGTTGCGCTTGGTCACAATCTGGACGATATGGCACAAACCGTCCTCATGAACATGACGAATGGTGACATCGAACGGACTTTACGACTAGCGCCACACACCGATGCTCCTGTGAATGGATTGCCACCGAGAATCGTTCCACTTCGTTGGATTCCTGAGCAAGAAATTCATCTCCTCGCAATGCACAAACAACTTCCATTGCATCATGAGGAATGTCCATACGCTCAAGGTGCTCTCCGATGGCGATATCGAGACATTGTCGCTCAACTCGAACAGGATGTACCTGGGACACGGCATAGCTTGGTTCGAATGTCGGACAACATCAAACAAGTCGCTCGCCAACAAGCACCATCAGTTCAATCGCATCCAACAAAGTGCCAACGATGTGGTTCACCAACATCAGGATCAACATGCAAAGCATGCGATATGCGAGACCTTCTCGATGTGAAATCAGAGTAGGTTGTGAATCAACTCATCCAAATTTTGTGGACGTACACAGTAGTGGCATCGTAGCGTTAGTGGGTCAGTTTTCGTGACTCTCAATCGATGTGGAAGTGGTTCTCTTAGGTTCTGCGTTATGCAGTTGGAAAAGGTGCAGCGAACAACATTTCGAACCTCTTCGCCCAAATTGACGGTGAGCTTTTCTGCAACTGAGTATGCACGGATGATCGCAATGCTTGATTCTGGAGCGACCAATGCCAAGCGGTCAAGTTCTGCTTGCGTCAACTCCCGATCTTCGACCTTGATGATGTCCTTGGAACCCATTTTCTTTGAGGGGACATTCATCACTAAGGAAACCGGGACGGAGGTATCGCTGGTCAAATTCAGCAATTCAAGCACTTTGAGCGCTTGGCCTGATGGAATATGATCGATAACGGTCCCGTTTTTGATTGCAGTTACTCTTCGCATGTTGTGCTCTTCAGCCATCAGGCATCACCTCCGCCGATTTCAGCAGGAACTTCGATACCAAGCAATCGACAAAGCAGTGCCATTCGAGCCACAACTCCATTGAATGCCTGTTCGAAGTAGCGTGCATGACGTGTTTTGTCAACACTCGGATGAATTTCATCGACACGTGGTAGCGGGTGCATGATCACCATCTCTGACTTGGCGTTGTCAAGATCCCGTGCATGCAGTTTGTAGGCACCAGCAACCTTGGCATATTCGTCTTCATCAGCAAATCGCTCTTTTTGGATTCGTGTCATGTACACGACATCTGCATGGTTGATGTTGCCAAGGAGATCGTCGGTTTCGGTGACGTCTGCACCGTGTTCTCGTAAGTCTTCAACGATTTCTGGTGGCATCCGTAACAATTCCGGTGAAGCAAAAATCAAACGGCACCCAAATCGAACCAATGCATGAGAAAGGCTGTGTACGGTACGTCCATAGCGCAAGTCACCTGCAAGAATGACCGTTAATCCTTCAAGCGTGCCGTGGGATTGTTGAATGGTAAACAAATCCAGCATGGTCTGCGTTGGGTGATGACCTGCACCATCTCCTCCATTGAGGATTGGAACCCGTGCAGCATCTTGTGCATAGCGTGCAGCACCCTGTCTTGGATGACGCATTGCGATGATGTCGGTGTAACCATCGACCATCTGGATGGTATCGAACAGGGTTTCTCCTTTCACGACTGAGGACGTCTTGACATCACCAAGGTTGATCACATCCCCTCCAAGTCGCTTCATCGCAGTCTCAAAGGACATTCGAGTTCGAGTGCTTGGTTCGAAAAACAGATTGCCGAGTATTTTCCCTTCAAGTAGTGGGAGATAGGTTTCCCCTCGGGCGACTGGAAGCAGTCGCTGAGCATCAGCAAGAATGCTGTGTATATCTTCGTTGGTCAAATCGTCCATCGTGATGAGTCCTTTCATAGGATGTCCCCTTCTTCATCAACCATCCAAGCACACCCTTGAACATTGTTGCAGAACAGTGTGCAAACCGTCGGTGGTTTCATCATCAAAACCATGCCTGGTTGGTTCATGCTCTGGGGCGATGTCGATGAGGCGATTAAAGCCGAGCGCTTGTTGCGTATCCAGAGAATCGAGCGCTTGAGTACAATTTGTGCACTCTTTTGCTTGAGTGGTGCAATCTGGCTGGCATGGCCAGTGCTCAAAGATGCGTTTGTTGGTGATGCAAGCCTACTGGTTGGCCTTGGCATGCCCGTTCTTGTCCTGTTCTGGGGCATCGTCATTCAAGATTTGATTCTCGATGATCCTCGTGCTCGTACACGGATTGGGGCTGCATCGAGCATCATTTGGCCTGTCTTCCTGATGTTTGCCCTGCGTGCGTACTCGTCAAGCACGAGCGATATCATAGCAACCGTGCTCTTTGTTGGGTTGGGTTATGTGATGTACTCCTCGTCTGCGAATACACTTCGTGGCGGCATTGATGTAATGCGGTTTCGAGCGATGATGACCGGAATTGGAGCGTTAACCGTGTTTGGAATGCTTGTTGGAGATCGTGCTGGTGAACCGTGGATTACAGAACCAATGGATTGGGCCCATCCGCTGCTGAGTGGCGCAGTTCTTGCTCATGTTGTGTACCTGTGGATTGCAGGGGATGACATGAGTGAGGAGAGGAAAGCCTTCCGTCAAGAACTTGATTTCATTGAGAATCGCCTCCTCGTTTTACGATCCGAAGGTGCAGCAGTGGACCAAGCAAGCAGTCTTGTCATAACCGCAAAAGAAGAAGGTCACATCGATCCGTCCTTTGGTATGCGGCTCTTACGTGAAGCTGCAGAAGACATCGAACGCTCGCTATCACTCGCTACAGATGTTGACATTGTTCGAAATGAAGCCTTCGTCGTCATTCAACATGCGGAGGAGTTGGCTCCACTTGCGAAGCGCCCACGAAAATCTTACGAGATGGGTGAGCGAGAGGTCAGCCTTGGCTCTCTTCGAGAAGCAGAGGGGTTGTTCCGGCAAGCAAAACGAAGAGCGCAAGAGATTGTCACATGGTGGGGGCAGGCAGAAGATGCGATTCGGACCGCTGAGGAATTGCTGACTGGCCAATCCGGTGCAACAATCAACAATCTACGTCAAATCATCCTTGATGCAAAGAAGCAACTTGACAGAGAAGCGCCGAAGAAAGCGTTTGAACTTGCATGTGTTATTCCAATCCAACTCCAAGCTGACGGGGATGCCCGAGAACGAGCGGTAGAGGTGCTGAATGATGCAGCAAAGGCGCTCAAGGCAGCAGACGGATTTGATACGTCTGAGTTGGAACGTCGTTTGGAACAAGCGGAATCAGCGCTAGAAGCAGGCGATACTGGTCAATCGATTGGTCTTGCAGAAGGCGTCACTCGCGTGATTCAGATTGAACGTGAGGCCATGGAAAGCGTCCGACGCGCACTTCGACAACGAAAGAAGATTACAGATCGATTCGAGACCTTCTCTGATGCTGATGAATGGATGAATCGATTCAAACAAGTTCAGAAGGCAGCCGATGAGCGCGAATGGAGTCATGCAGCAACCTTGCTTGAACGTCTTACCATCGATCTCGATGCACTCGGTAACGAGCAAGCTGAGGCGCAAACGCTTCTCGATTTCGTCCGTCAAGAATGGACTGTTTTGAGAAACCAATGCACTGCTTCGAGCATTCCGGTTACGGATGAGGACATGAAACAAACAGAGGCTGCGATATCGCTTGCTGAAGAGCGGTTGAGTGGAGGAGAGGTCGAAGCCGCTCTTGAGCAACTTGGTCGAGCAGATGGTTCTATGGAACGATTGCGAAGACGTGTGTGATCAAATAATTCCACACACGAGTAAGTCATCAATGTTTATTCCACTCGGCAAACCAAGGTCAACAGGCATTCCAGCAATGGTGGTGATGATGCCGTAGAGATGAAGGTAGATTCCGTGTGGTGGTTGGTTCTCACCAGTGTAAGGGATTTTCTTCCATAAGTTCGTTCGATTGTAAAATTTCGAAACCGACTGCTCCTTGGAATGAACAATCCATACATTCGCTTTTCCTGCATGTTTTCGAGCCGCAGTTGAACCCAACCGTGGTGAGACGTGGACGGTATGCAGGATTGGCCAATCACGCATCCAATCTCCTTCAGAATCAACGAGCATGGTCATCTTGGTTGGTTCAGTTGCCATCGCATCAAGAAGTCCCAATTCGTTGAGAATTCGAATCAATGATCGTACATGAGGATGTCTCGGCTCTTTCATACGCAATTCACGACCAATCCGTACGGCGGTATTCGGTCGATTTGCATCAAGGTGCAACAAGGCCACAACAACTTTTCCTTGGGACCATGTTGACGTTGGCAATTTCGCATCATCCTCATGCTTCTTCATGAAGGATTCAAGCATGGACAACGCTTCCTCACTGCGATCTTCAAGACGCATCCGTGCACAATCTCCGAGAAGCATGAGTCGATCTGCTGGTTTGTTGCGATATTTTGTGTTTCCACGCGGATTTCCTTTCGCAGTACGTTCCAACAAGTCGATGTTTCGACGCATCAACGGATCAATACTCAACACAGGTTGAGATTCACTTGGAATCTTTCGCTTTGAATCCAGAACGGCTGCAAACCATTGCAATCGTGCTGCTTCAATGTCGCTTTTGTTGAGAAGTGCAAGACGTGGTGCCGCCTCAGGTAAGTCGCGTTGACATAAACTTGCAGCAGCGAGAATCAAACGAGCGACTTGCGCTTTTCTTCCGGTTTGTAAGGCAAGCAACGATACCGCATTCTCCTCCGCTTCTTCCCACCGATTGAGTCCAGCATAGAGTTGCATTTTGGCACCGGTTTGACGAAGGAGGTCAAGCCCTTCAGTTGAGGCTTCAGTTGGATTTAGAATTTCATCATAGTATTCGATGGCTCGAGTCCAGCGATCCTTTGCAATAAGTTCCGTGAACGGTCGTTGTTTGAGATAGATCATGTCTTCCATTTCTGTCAGCATTTGTCGTTGTTTGCTGATGCTTGCATCAAAGGAGATATCGTCAAGTTTTGAGCCGACTTGGAGCGAGGTTAACCAAATGAGAAGGAAGCAGATTTGTCCGCCTGAAGCAAGCATCCACGTCAATTCTTCCATAGCATCTTTCTCAACATATGTACACAGCGTGCCTTCCCAATCACCACATGCAGCCCCTTGAGGCAGGAAACTTGAATCCCAAAAGGTGATCATTGCAAGAGCCAACAACAGCATTGATTGACCTGCAAATCCAGTGAAACAGAAGTTGAGGACTTTTGCCTGTTGACTTCGTTCCGCTCGTAGTAAACGGCTATCAGCGAGTCGAATACCACCTCTGCCAGAAACATCCTGAACATCGAGGAACAGAATTCTTGCCACTTCGTAAACAAAGAGGAAACCAACCAATGCTACGTTGAGTAGCAAAAACAACAAAATCGATGTGACCAAGGGAACCCTCAATCCAGGGTCTGGTATGTTTGAAAACAACTCGATGAGGAAGAATCCGAGAATCCCTCCCTCTTCCATAATGGTCGCTTGTTCTCTGTACTCCGGTAGTTCGATGACCTTCTCTGAATGCGTGAACAATTCAGGCGATACAACAATTGCAATGAGTGACAAGAACGTATTGATTGCAACGACAGGCATGGCCAATGTGTTGAGATGAACAATTCGAGCGATAACTTGCTGTCGAGCGTTGGGTGTGTGATTATGAAACGGTGAGGCATTTCCTTTCGCAATTTGAGCTGATGATTGGCGCAGGGCTTGCCACGATGTACCCATGACGCGGCCATAGGCAATAATCGATGGTGAGAAGGCAAGCAACAACGATCCACTCAATCGATGCGTGAACGGAACGTCCCACATGCCCAGTACCAAATAGAAGAACCCAACTCCGATGAACCAACAAGCCGTGAGTGCGAAGTAGCCAGTGTTTCGTACACCACTCGATTCTTGCAGCTTTGCTTTCCCATGGCCAATCGGCTTGATGATTTGAGCACCCAATGACGATCCTGAAGAGATGATCGCAGGAAGGATGATGAGTATCAATGCCAGTGAAATGTTCGGTGCATGGAACCCATCGCTCCAACCGTTGGCATAAATGAGGTACTCAAAGAACAACAACAACGCTCCAGTCAATGCAAAGAGGTAGGTCGCAACACCAAACCGCATGCCACGACTTCGGAGTAAATCTCGTGCTTCATTGAACGATTCTGTGACCGTGTGAACCTCGTACCGTTTTGGCCCTGTTTCGAAGGCGACTTGCAATCCCCGCAATTGACGGGGAACAACCGTTCGCCAAAACAAGAGTGCAATCACCGCAGCAAGAATCAACGGAAGAATGGCGACTGAGGCAAAGCCCTCAACAATCACCGGTCCACTCATACATTTCCCAAGCCTTGTTCCCTTTTATGCAGTGCGAATCAATGCACTCAACCGCATTAGTTTTCCTTACTGGTTGGAACCAAACCAGGTTCTGAAATTTTATCTTCAATTTCTTTTTTGAGTTCGCTGATGAATTGATCAACAGGGATATCAGCGACCTGATCACCGGTACGTGAACGCAACGAGACACAGTTGTTGTTCATCTCTCCATCCCCAAGAATCATCAAGTAAGCAGGACGCATTTTGCGATGGGTTCGAATCTTTTTGCCAATCGTATCGTCCCCATCATCGATCTTGACGCGAACTCCCTCGTGCTGCAACTGCTGAGCGACATGTGATGCAAACTCCTTGTGCTTCTCAGAAATCGTCAAGATGTGAACTTGTGTCGGTGAAAGCCAAGTCGGGAATTTTCCTGCGAAATGCTCGATAAGTACGCCACAGAAGCGCTCCATTGAACCAAACGGCGCACGGTGAATCATTACAGGACGATGGTTCTCACCGTCGCTACCCTTGTACCATAAATCGAACCGTTCTGGAAGATTGTAATCCACCTGAACGGTTCCAAGTTGCCATTCTCGCCCAATAACATCCTTGACCACAAAGTCGATTTTCGGTCCATAGAAGGCAGCTTCACCTTCTTCTTCTGACCAATTGACGCCAAGTTTTGCGGCAGCGGATCGACATGCTTCCTCAGCACGATCCCATCGTTCCGATTCGCCAACGTATTTGTCGCTGTTTGGATCTCGTAAGCCAACCCGAACGCGGTAGTCGTGCATACCAAGAACGTCAAATATCGTTTGAACCAATTCAATGCATCCCATGACTTCGTCCGCAATTTGGTCCTCGGTCACAAACAGATGGGCGTCGTCTTGTGTGAATCCACGAACTCGCGTCATACCCGAAATTTCACCCGATTGTTCCCACCGATAAACGGTCCCAAACTCTGCAAGACGGAGTGGAAGATCACGATACGATCGTGCTTGAGATGCGTAAATCTTGACGTGATGTGGACAGTTCATCGGTTTGAGCATGTACCCTTCGATATCACCTGTACTCATCATGTTGGACAATTCAGAGCAGGAACATCCTTCATCAGCGAGTTTCTTCATCAAATCTCGCTCTACAAGTGGAGGGTACTGGCTTTCCTGGTAGTAGGGGAAGTGTCCAGAGGTACGATACAGGTCGAGTTTACCGATGTGTGGAGTGAAGACTTGGTCGTATCCTTGTCGACGCAGATGATGCGAAATGAAATCCTGTAATTGCTGTCGAACGATGGCGCCACGGGGCGTCCATAGAATCAGTCCTTGGCCAACCTCCTCATCAACATGGAAGAGTTGCAAATCCTTGCCGAGTTTTCGATGGTCTCGAAGTTTCGCTTGCTCCATACGGTGCAATGTTGCCTTCAGAGCATCTTTCGTGGGCTCAACGATTCCGTAGATTCGCACCAATTGCTCACGGGATTGGTCGGCTTTCCAATAAGCTGAGGAGACTGAAGTAAGCCGACAAAACATCAATTTTGCAGTACTTGGAACGTGGGGTCCAAGGCAGAGATCATACCAGTCACCTTGCTTGTAAATCGTAGAGCCACTGCCTGCCTCCAGTTTGTCATTGATAATCTCAATTTTATACGGATTGGATGTAAAGTGGTCGCGCAAATCTTGTTCATCAAGTTCAATGCGTTCCACTTTCAGATTACGTCGAGCGATTTCATGCATCTTCTTTTCAATTGGCTTTAGATCACTTTCTCCAATGGGTTCCATCGCAAAATCATAGTAGAACCCGCGATCGATTGGAGGTCCGATGGTTGGTTTGGCATCAGGATACAGCTCCAGGACCGCTTGAGCAAGAAGATGAGCAGTGCTGTGGCGAAGGATGTACATGCCCGCATCACTGTCGGCTAGGATCCCTTCGAGCTTGCAATCAGCGGTCAATTCTGTTGAAAGGTCTCGCTCAACATCGTCGATACGTGCAGCAAGACAGCCATGTTTCTTGCCAAGGGCATCAATCACGACTTCACCAGCGGTTACGCCAGCGGCATACTCGTTGATTGTTCCATCAGGGAGTGTAACGTTGACCATCGACATATGGACGCCTCTTACCAACGCCTCGACGGTCCTCTTCATCAATGCGACGCTTGAAATCACCAATCAACGACGATGTCATCATCCAAACCTTGACTCGGCCGTTCAAGAATGACTTGTTCTTTGCCATCCTTTTTTGCTTCCTTTTCTTTTGGTTGAACAATAAACGTGTCTGGAGTATCGATGTGACCAAGTTTGAATCCGAATTGGGGTGTTCCATTTTCGTTTTGTGGCGCTTCAACTGGTTTTTGGTCCTCATTTACCACTTCGCTCGTTTCACCCTTTCCCATTTCCTTCATGCTTTCTTGCATGATGCCATCGAGAACGATTTCGTCTGGCTTGGATTGTTTGACCATGAGACGCCATGATGGTATGCAACATCAAAACATCGGTCGTCTGATTCGATACGGTCAAGAGCAATGATTGAAAACGAACTGAACGTGTGTACAATCATGCGAATCGGTATTCTTGTGAATCCGGATGCAGGTCTTGGTGGCCGATTGGGATTCAAAGGAAGTGACGGGCGAGCAAAAGAGGCTCGTGAAGCGGGTGCAGTCGATCGCTCAGGTCCACGAATGCAACAATGCATAAGCAAATTCATCGAGTTGCAACAATCCAGTTTGAACCGAATTGGTGTACAACCAACGTTTGTCGCATGGACTGGCCGAATGGGCGGTGATTGGTTGCAGGGCGTTGAGTATGAGCAACGACAGGTTTCGCCATCGGAAACAACCGCAGAAGATACTGCTGCACTCGTTTTGGATTTGGTCGCAGCCGATGTGGATGCCATTCTCTATGCAGGCGGAGATGGAACCACACGCGATGTCGTGAACGCGCTTGATGGGAACGATACACCATTGATTGGCGTCCCGGCGGGTGTAAAAATGCACTCAGGATGTTTCGCAACAACTCCGAATGCAGCAGCAGAAGTACTCCTTGCGTTCCTTCAAGGTGATTTGATGGTTGCAATTACAGAAGTCATGGATCTCGATGAAGAGATCTACCAACAAGGAGAATGGAAAGTACGCATGTACGGTGAAGCATGGACTCCATCCAGCCCACGGTTTATGCAAGGAGCGAAAGAACAAGTCGAGCGAGCAAGTGAGGCCGAGACCATCGAAGGGCTCGCTAAACACATCGAAAATCTGATTGAGGACGATCCTGAGTTGATGGTGATTTGGGGAAGTGGTGGAACCTTGCGTCGCATGGGCGAACACCTTGGGGTAGAATTGACACTCCTCGGCATTGACATTCAACACAAAGGAACGATTCATTCCGATTTGAACGAAGCCAAATTGCTTGAGCATCTTGTCAACTATGATGGTCCACGACTGCTGTTGCTCTCCCCGATGGGTGGGCAAGGTTTCCTTATCGGGCGAGGCAACCTCCAATTGTCTCCTGATGTGCTCCGAGCGATTGGATTGGATTCCATTCTTGGTGTTGCTACACCTTCGAAACTGCTGGGGCTTTCCAGCGTCAGAATCGATACAGGAGATGTTGCCTTGGACGAAGAATTCCAGCAACGTCGATTTGTGAAGTTGCTTCAAGGTTACCGGACGACTCGTGTCATCCGAGTGCTTGAGGCTTAAGGTAGCGTTTGTCCACTCGATGCCAGCAACAATCCGAGGAACGGTGGACTTGGGCGACCTGGTCGCGATTTGAACTCCGGGTGATATTGGACTCCTACGTAGTACGGATGACCTTCCAATTCGAAAATTTCGCATCGTTGTCCGCTCTCATCTTTACCGACAAATTTCAACCCTGCAGCCTCAATTTGTTCAACAAGGTCAGGGTTGATCTCGTAGCGATGTCGGTGTCGCTCGTTGACTGAATCGTGACCGCCATAGAGTCGTTTCACAACACAATCATTCACTTGGAAGATGGTTGGTCGTGAGCCAAGGCGCATCGTACCACCAAGATGTGTTTTGGAAATTTCAGGCATGAAAATGACTGCAGGATTCGCAGCATCAGCATCAAACTCTGTCGACGTCGCATCGGTGATGCCCAAAACGTTTCGACAGAACTCAATGGTTGCAACTTGCAATCCAAGGCATATGCCAAGGTAGGGGACGGTGTTTTCTCGAGCGTATTGGGCTGCGAGTACCTTTCCTTCAATGCCTCGATCACCGAATCCTCCCGGTACCAAAATACCATGTGCATTACGAAGGAGGTTCCATGCGTCAGAGTTGTTGGAATCCTCCAAATCGCTGGCTTCAATCCAATCGATGGTTAACTTGCGCTCAACCGCAATCGCTGCGTGCTGTAGAGATTTGATAACCGAGAGGTAAGCATCGGAAAGATCGGTGTACTTCCCAACCATTGCGATATGCACTTCTTCCGTGAGTTCATCGAGACGATGTGCCATCTCTTTCCATTCTGCAAGAAGTCCCGTCTTGTTGCAATCAATGTCAAGGATTTTGCAGAATCCTTGCTCTTCAAGCATCAATGGAACGTGGTAGATGTTTGGCACGTCATGCGTGGAGAAGACAGCATCGGGATGGACATGACAGAAGGCAGAGAGTTTCTGTCGGGTTTCATCATTGAGAGGTTTACTCGATCGACAAACCAGAACATCTGGTGTAATGCCAAGTCCCATCAGTTCCTTGACAGTGTGTTGAGTTGGCTTTGTTTTCTGTTCTCCAACAGGCCCCAAAACAGGCACAAGGGAGACGTGAACAAAGGTGACATTCTCGCGTCCCACTCGGAACTGGAATTGGCGCAGTGCCTCAAGATAAGGTGCACTTTCAATATCGCCAACCGTTCCTCCAAGCTCGATAATGCAAACATCAGGGGTTTCTTCACTTCCATCAGCGGGTCGCTTTGCAACGTCGATGATCCAATCCTGAACAGCATCGGTGATGTGTGGGATGACTTGCACCGTCTTTCCGAGATAATCGCCACGTCGCTCAGCATCCAGTACCTTCGAGTAGACTTTTCCAGTCGTGAGATTGTTGTCTCGAGCAAGGTTGAGGTCAAGGAAACGCTCGTAATTTCCGAGGTCGAGATCAACCTCTCCACCGTCATCGAGAACAAAGACTTCGCCATGCTCAAATGGACTCATTGTGCCAGCATCACTGTTCAGATACGGATCGATTTTGATGGATGTGACTCGCAGTCCAGCACTCTTCAAGAGCACGCCAATGCTGCTTGCAGTGACGCCTTTGCCCAGTCCACTGAGCACCCCTCCGCTGACAATTACGTACTTCAAGCCTATCAACGGGATTTCTACCCGTCGCGCATACCATATCAATATTGGCTCTCAAGACTGAGTTTGTTCTATCTCTAGTTTCAAGTATCGTCAGAATTAGCGCAACATATGCCGGGACTTGTAGCGGACAAGATTCTGGTCACTGGCGCATTAGGTCAAATTGGAACCGAACTCGTTGAAGCATTGCGAGAAAAACATGGACCCACAAATGTGATTGCTTCGGACATTCGTGGAGAGAACACAAAGGCGTCAACAAACGGAGGTGTACATGTTCTCCTTGATGTGTTGGACACCGAGGCGATCATCACTCTGTGCAGACAAGAAGGAGTCGGTACCATCTATCATCTCGCCGCACTGCTCTCCGCTACGGGCGAGCAGAATCCAGAGTTGTGCCGTAAAGTCAACGTTGGTGGAACCATATCTGTTCTCGAAGCAGCAAAGGAGTGCTCCTTGCGCGTATTCATCCCATCTTCCATCGCCGTTTTCGGCCCAGATGCACCAAAACATGCTCCCCAAGTTACAGCCCTCAACCCAACAACAGTGTACGGTGAGACCAAGGTGAAAGGGGAATTACTCGCCCAGGAATACTGGGAAAAGCACGGAATTGACGTTCGAGGTATCCGCTATCCTGGTCTCATTTCATACAAGGCACCTGCAGGTGGAGGAACGACCGACTATGCAGTGGAAATTTTCGAAGCTGCTCTAAAGGACAGGTACTACAATTGCTTTGTTCGTCCCGACACGCGTCTACCGATGCTCTACATGGACGATGCGATACGTGCAACGCTGATGTTGATGGACGCCCAAGTCGATACACTTGGGCCATCGAAAGCAGGCTACAACATCGACTGTCAATCCTTTACAGCCGAAGAACTTGCACAAGCCATCGCAAAAGAGGTGGATGGCTTCACGTGTGATTTTTCTCCGGACGTACGTCAAACGTATGCAGATTCATGGCCAGATTCAGTCGATGGATCTATCGCCAAACAAGAATGGAATTGGTCCCCGACGTACGATTTGGACGAGATGGTCAAAGCGATGTTGCACGGCTTATCCAACAAACAAGAGGTTCGCTGAACATCATTTCGGATTCACTGTGAAATCCACTTGTAGGTACGAGCACCTTCGTTTGCACCGTCTTCTCCGATTTCAACGAGTGCGAATTCGCCACGGGGTGAAACAACGCTTTGCTCTTGAAGTCCTTTGTGAAGATTTTCGTAAGTGATTTGGTCGATTGCGACACGTCCAGCAAGACGTTCAAACAACTGCCATCGGGCAACAACTTCTCGCCATCGTGGCGCAACCTTCCCTTCGAACACCTTTGCCTTGGCTCCAGAACCGTATCCGCACAATCCAAACAATTCTCCCTCGAGTGAGGAGTTGTCTTCTAGATCGGATTCGAAGGTGGACATGAGTGCCAAGAAAATCGAACCTGTGTACTGATTTCCAATCAGACTTGAAGCACGTTGACCTTTTTCGATGCGTTCCTTGTGGAACTCCATGTATTGAGGTGTCTTTGAAATCGCTCTCCGATATCCATCCATTTCTTTTTCCCAGTCCATGATGGCTTGTGGATCATCGCTTTCCGGTTTTTCGGGTTGTTCTCCGATCTGTTCGACGACACCTGGCCACATCGAGGTGTTCATTCGGTCATGGCGGAAGACATCAGGGAACATCCGCTTTGCTTGGAATGCGTACGGAAGATGCATGATGATTCGCGACCATTGCTCTGTAAATTGGGTATCGAGTTCGGGATCCCAGCGCTTCTGCTTAACAGCTCGTTGGCTGAAGTTGTAGAATGCTTGTCGGACAGCCTGCTGGTAACATCGGTTTGAGAACTGGCCATCGAAAACAGGCTCGTCTCGATGAACGCTTACGGATTCTTCACCGTGAGCGAAAATACCGAGCCGTCGCACGGTTGACTCTGGAAGATGCTTGACCATGCGCTCGACAATTCCTTTCTTGAGCGATTGCCCAGTCTCCTGAGCAAGGGTCATGACATTGGTAATTACGGAGCGTATGCTTACATTTCGTCGTGGCTTGAAGAAATCATGGACTGGAGTTGTCGAGACACCCCAACAGTCTGGGATTTCAAGAAGGCGAGGGTTTTGTCGAATCAACAAGGCACCACCGCCCGCTCCTTGGGTGTACTCTCCGCTTGATTCAAGATCGTACTTTGCGTTGTCAGAAAAGATAACGATTCCAATGCGATCATCGTCTTCGTTTGAACGTGCTGCCCAATCTAGAGTTGTGTGGAGGGCGTCAACTGCGCCAATACAAGCGAAGGTCATGTCGACAACGTCACAATTTCTGAAACAATCTTCACCAAATCGATCCTGATAGCGTTGTGTAAGCATATCCAGAATGTATGTTGCTGTTGGTTTTGCGCCGTCAAGAGCAGATTCCGTCCCGAGGTACATTCGGCCGATATCCCGAGGATCGATACCATTTCGGTCAATCAGTCGCATTACTGCCATGGCGCCCATGGTTGCAGTATCCTCGTGAACATCTGGAATTGCCATTGCTTTGAGACCAAGGCCTTTGTTCAGTTTTCCGTAGTCTGCACCTCGCATCTCTGCAAAGTCTCGCATGTCCATGTACAAGCGGGGAAAGTGAATCGCTACATCGTCAATTCCAACGTTGACCATACCCCTCCCGCGATTTTTGTATATTTATATGCTGGTTCTCAATAAATCACGAGGAATTGAACTTAGCGACGGTCAGGTGCAGAACCATCGAGTTTTGCTTGAACATCATCGGGTACGCTGATTTCTTGCCTCGCCCAGAGGACATCATCGATTCTCAGGACTGCGATTGTGGCCTCGCTTGCGCCCGAAATGGCTTGTTCCAAGACACGCGACGGTTCGACAATGTTGGAGGTTCGCATGTTTTCTGGTTGACGGGTCAGAACATTCAACCCAATCGAATCATCATCGTCGTTGGTCTGGATGGATACGATTTGCAAGAGCGTGTCGATGGAATCCATTCCAGCATTCTCTGCAAGGACACGAGGAATGGTTTCAAGACCGTCTGCAAAGGCCTCGATTGCGAGTTGCTCTCGACCAGGAACAGTTTCAGCATATCGCCGTAACCGCCGGGCTAAAGCGATGTACGTTGCACCACCTCCAGCGATAAGTTTTGGATTTTCTTTTAATCGACAAGCAACACCCAGTGCGTCTGCAAAACACCGCTCAACCTCTCCAACCACTGTTTCGGTGCTACCGGTTGCAACGAAGGTGGCACCACCTTCATCGGTTTCGAGAATCCAGTGATCAACGTCTCCCCAACGTTCACATTGACTTGAAATGAAGACGCCAACGTCCGTCTTTTTGGCCTGATGGATGGTTGGAACAAGACGCGCTCCACAGCCCCTGGCAAGAAGTTCCAAATCGCTCTTTGCAACTCTGCGGAAGGCCTTGATTCCTGCTTCAGAGAGGTGAGCAAGAATGCTGTCATCAATTCCTTCCCGACATGCCAGCAGGGTTATTTTGAAATCGGCCAATTTCTGAACTTGTTCGAGCAAGCGCTCTTGTTCAGCCTCTCGAAACGATTGCAACACGGATGTTGACGTAACATTGAGTTGAACATCGGTCGATAGTGATCGAAGTTCGAGACCACCATCGACCAGCAAAACAGAACCTGCTCCAAGGGAAGAAGGCATTTCCACGTGTGCTCGCTTTTTTGGAAGTGCAAGGCCTGTAATCAGTTTGGATTCTTCGACCGATGGGCCACTGCGTGTGATGACTTTGACGCGGGTAGGGTCTGCGACGATGGTTCCATTGGCGTGCATTGTAATCGCTTCAGCAGCTTCTACAGCACAGGCCGAGATTGTGGTTTGCATCTTTTGGTGCAACTTGCCCGCAAGTGAAGTCATTGTTGCTGACTTAATGTCATCCTCACTCGCTTCAAACGTCAGCGAATCGAGGTGTTCCTTGCAGTAGGCTTCTGCCATTCGATATCCACGTGCAATCGTCGCAGGATGGACGCCTTGAACGACAAGATGCCAGGCATTTTGCAACCATTCAGCGGCAAGGAGGACGGTTGATGTTGTTCCATCACGAACGGTTTGATCTTGAGTAGCACTTGCAGCGATCAGCATGTGCGCAATCGGGTGTTCAACCTTGGCTGATTCAAGTACAGTAATCCCATCGTTGGTCACCATGCTACGACCTTCATCATCAACAAGCAATTTGTCGAGACCCTTCGGTCCAAGTGTTGAGCGTACTGCTCCAGCAAGTGCTACTGCAGCCTGTATGTTCTTCCGAAGAGCATCACGTCCCGTTGTACGGTCCGTCTCTTCAAGGATTGGAACATCGCTCATGGTCGCACCAACGGTGGCCTACACATAAGTGCGATGTTTCAGTCTTCTTCATCAACGACTTCAAAGTCAGCATCGACGACATCATCAGCCTCAACGTTGATGTTTCCATCGCCTTCGTTGTTCTCAGTTTCCGTCATTTCGGCAGCGGCTGCCTCGTACAATTTTGAAGAGATGGCGTGCATCGACTCTTCGACTTCCTTGACCTTGGCTTGAATTGCAGCCTCGTCCAATGCTTCATCATCGATTGGTTTGCCTTCACCATCTTGGACCAACGCTTCGAGCTCAGTCAGTTTCTCTCGAACCGGTTCAAGATCCGAGGCATCGAGTTTGTCCTCGTTCTCATCGAGGGTTCGACGCGTCTGGTACACGATTTGATCCGCCATGTTGCGGAGTTCAATCTTCGCCTTTCGTCGCTTGTCTTCCTCAGCAAATGTCTCAGCTTCTGCGATCTTTGCTTGAATTTCTTCCTCGGAAAGGGATGTTTGCGACTCGATCTTAATCGACTGTTCTTTTCCTGTTCCCATATCCTTTGCACTGACGTTGACGATTCCGTTTGCATCAATGTCGAAGGTAACCTCGATTTGAGGGATACCACGTGGCGCCGGTGGGATATCGGTCAGATGGAATTGTCCGAGGGTAACGTTGTCCTTTGCGAATTCACGCTCTCCTTGCAAGACGTGAATCTCGACAGCAGGTTGGTTGTCACTCGCCGTTGAATAAATCTCACTTCGCCGAGCGGGAATCGTAGTGTTTCGTTCAATCATGGTCGTTGTCACGCCACCGAGGGTCTCAATACCCAGCGTTAGTGGTGTGACGTCGAGGAGGAGGATGTCGGAAACCTCGTCATCTCCAGCAATGATTCCCGCTTGAAGGGCAGCACCCATTGCGACGGCTTCGTCTGGATTGATACCCTTGTACGGTGCTTTTCCAGTTTCCTTTTCGATGGCTGTTTGTACTGCAGGAACTCGTGTTGAACCGCCAACGAGGATGACCTTGTCAACGTCGCCTTTCTTGACACCAGCGTCCTTCATTGCCTGGCGTGTCGGAGCCATCGTATCTTCGATGTGCTTTGCAATAAGATCCTCGAATCGTGCTCTTGACAGTGTGATGTCAAGGTGCTCTGGATTTCCGTCCTTCATGGTAATGAAGGGGAGGTTGATTTGGGAGGATTGGGTGCCGGAGAGTTCGATTTTTGCCTTCTCAGCAGCCTCTTTGAGGCGGCTCATGGCTTGATTGTCTTTGGACAAATCGATACCAGTTTCTCGCTTGAATTCACTCACCAACCACTCAATAATGCGCTCGTCAAAGTCGTCTCCACCAAGTTTGTTGTTCCCTGCAGTGGCTTTTACCTCGATTTGCGGTTGTCCGTCAACATCGTAGATTTCGAGGATTGAGACGTCAAATGTTCCACCGCCGAGATCGTAGACAAGGATGGTTTGGTCCTCACCCTTGTCCGCACCATATGCAAGTGCAGCAGCAGTTGGTTCGTTGATGATTCGAAGTACATCCATTCCTGCAATGCGGCCAGCATCCTTGGTTGCCTTGCGTTGTGCATCGGTAAAGTATGCAGGGCACGTGATGACAGCTTGCTTGACTTCATGTCCGAGATATGCCTCGGCATCAGCTTTCAACTTCTGAAGAATGAAAGCTGAGATTTCCTGAGGCGTGTAGTTTGTTCCGTCAATGTCGGTCTTCCAGTTGGTCCCCATGTGTCGCTTGACAGAAATCATAGTTCGTTCTGGGTTTGTGACTGCTTGGCGCTTGGCAGTGATACCGATCAATCGCTCACCGTCTTTGTTGAACGCCACAACGGAAGGCGTGGTTCGTGCGCCTTCTGCGTTGGCAATAACAATTGGTTCACCGTTTTCGATGGTGGCTACACAGCTGTTGGTTGTTCCGAGGTCAATTCCGATTACTTTACTCATTTTCTTCATCTCCATTTCACAGAATAGGGATTCCTCCGTCATCGTCGTCATCGTCGTCATCGTCCGCAAGTTCGATGGCGATGTCGTCGCTCAGGGGAATGGTATCATCACCATCTTCCGATGGTGGTAGTGCTGCAAAAGCATCCTCAGGAGGAATCAATCGCAGCGTAATGTCGAGGATTCCGTTGTTGAGTGAAAAGTCAAGGACATCCTCACAGGCATGTGGTAGTTCGATTCGTGCCACAGGCGCAAGCTGTGTGGTGCGGTGAACTTCGACGAGCGTCCCTCCATCGATAAGATTCAATTCGACTTGATCTTGCTCGAGTTCTTTCTTAGCGAAATCAACGGTGATGGTCATGTTCCAACCCTCGAGGTAGACATCGTCTGCTGGCAGCACCATGTCGTCTTGTTCATCGCCTTCAGGTGTTTCAATTTCGACGGGTGAAGCGTCGACTCGGACGTCAACACCCATGTTTTTGAACAGTTCATTGAAGTCCATACCAGGTTGGAAGAAATTTTGCAAGTTGCTTAGATCAAAATTGAAGTTGACATCACCTTTGGCGATTCGCTCTTCATCAATCCCCATCTTCTCAAACTGGGAGCGAAATTGCTGGAGCAGTGCACGCAATTGCTCTCTGGACATGTTCATGCCCATGTTGGAAAGAAGGCGTTCGAGTTGATCCAACATCTTCTCTTCCCAGTCGTCACCAGCCATTGATTTCACCACTACTTAACCTGAGGTTACATAGTTGCGAGTGCAGTGTGGTATATGAACCTGACTTCGCTTTCTTGATTTGAAATTCTCAATCATACACATATTGCAGGGTCTAATTTTATGTTGCAGTGTACTCGTCCATGCTTCGTGGAAGCAGAGCGCGACATGTGGGACAGAAGAGGTATGAAGCCTCAATCTGTCGTAATCAACCCAACAAAGCCTGATACAGAACTCCCGCAATCGATTGAGCAGGAACCTCAAACCGCAGTTCCAAATCCTCTCCCTCCATCAGATTCAACAAATCATCAAACCCGGAGGCTGGAATTCGCAACGGTTTTGTTTACAATTTCGATGTTTCTGAATTGGGGAACGGTTTACTGGATTACACTCATTCACGGGGTCCAGGATTGGTTTTACAATGATTGGTACTATTATGCTGACAACATGAATGGAATTTCGGAGATCATTGACCTTCTCGGTTTCCTTTTCGATGGATCGTTGTTCGAGAGTTATTCATGGGTTGGACAAGAAGCAGGTCCATTGGTTCTCTTGTTGATTATTCTGAGAGATGTTATGCCCATTGTATTCATTGGAATTTTTGTTGTTTGTTGGTCTCACAAAGAACAACCTAATTTGATATTCGAAAGAATTGGAATGTTTAGCGCTGGTTACTCAACCATCATGGGGTTGGCAATGTTTTACATCATCTTTCAACATGCTTATTCGTTAGGAGACTTTTTCCTTGCTATCGAAATTCTTTTCGAGAGTTTTGGTTTTTTGTTGGCTGTTTTTGTTGGGTTTGTGATCCATCCGAACCTTGTTCCACTTCCTCAGAAGATTCTCGAACGGGAACCTTCAACCAGCGAGGCTGTGTTCAAAGTACCATATGGAGTCGTTGGACACGAGAATTACAACGAGCTTAAAGAATCAAACGATCCAGTCAAATTTGCATCGATGGCTTTGTTTTATTTTCCCTTACTGTATTTGCTTTTTACAGTTCTTTCGGTAATGGAAGGAGGCGATGATGACGCATTATTCATGGGAACAGTCCTCCCAGGAATCGGACTCGTTGTTGGATTAGCCGTTCTTCGCCTCGAGTTTTTGAAGGGTTTTGGGATACATCTTCTCTATTCGTTGGGTTATTCGTTTATGGGATTTTTCATGATACTTATCGGCTTTGGAGTGTTGGAGGAGAGTCTCTTTTTCATAGTGATTCTTGTTTTGGCGATTGCCCCCGTTAAGGAACACCTCAAGAAAAATCACGCACGAGCACTCGGTGCAGCCTATGCAATTCCGCTGTGTTTCTTTATCGTCATGATTGGAATCATACTCGGATTGTTCCAGGTGGATGAGTTTTGGTGATGCATCATTTCGCTAGGTGCATGACAATATACCTCCACGGTTGAACGACGTTCATGGACACACGAACATTATCAAACGATGATGTCGAATCCATCTGGTCAATCAACGAGCAGGGATTGCCTGGGACGGGTCAAGTGTCAAAACAGGAACTCAGAGACCTGCTCGCGATTTCCGATTTCTCATTAGGGGCATTCAAAGAAGAAGAATTGCTTGGATTCGTTCTTTGTTTGTCTCCCGGAACCACGTACGGTAGCCCAAATTATGCATGGTTCAACGACCACTTTGATGCGTTCGTTTACGTTGATCGGATTGCTGTTTCGAAAGACAAAAGGAACCAGGGAATTGGTACACTACTGTACGAACGCGTCGTTTCCTATGCACAAGAGAACAGCATTCCAGTCGCAGCAGAAGTGAATTTGAATCCACCCAATCCGGGATCGATGAGATTCCATCACCGCTTTCGATTTGAGGAGGTGGGGATCGTTCATCATAAGGAAAAATCAGTAACGATGCTGATGCGAAATACGACCAAGAGTCCCTAACAACAGGTCATCGCAGCGGACTCGATCGAGTGCTGCATCCACAAATTACAGAATATGGTTTGATTCGTTCTACAACGTTGCTGGAAGTGATGAGTGGTGCAGGACGATGCGCAGCTTACCAGCATCATCACGAATGTATCCAAAGGTATACTCAACCTTGGTTTTGCTTCCCTCTGCATCCGTGAAGAAGTAGTTGCCCATCGCTACGGCATTGACATCATTGGTGAGAACACCTGAGTTTTCAAATTCGACAGACGTCCAACCTTTGATTGCAAACCCAGTGTCTTCTTTGCAAGCACCATTTGATGCGACGAAGTACGACAACGCACCTTCAAAGGTTGGACGAAATTGTTCCTTGGAAGCCATGGTTGGTTTGAACAAAACTTCGCTCAAATCGTATGCATAGAGATCTTCAACGTGCTTTGTAGCGATTGCGGTGTAATCATCCTCGAGCTTGTACGCTTCAGCAATTCGAACAATACCTTCGCCCCATTCGCGCTGCACGTTTTCCACATCTGCAACAGTTATCATAATCTCACCTAATCTGAACGATAAGAACGACAATACAAAGTCTTTCTCAGGTCATCATTCAACCAAAGATTTTGGTTTCATGATTCAGCCTTATTCCGTATATCTCAATTCAATCCTGTGCTCGACATCAACAGAATCCTGTCCCTCATGAATGGTGAGATCAACCTCATGCATTTCCACGGGTGTAAAATGCAGCGTGTTCCACGTGAATGAATCGCCATTTTCAATGATTTCTCGATGGCCCAAACATTGGCCATCCTCGTTGATAACGGCCCACTCAACATCAACATCACGTCCATCGATTTCGAGAAGCGGAGACGGATTGCTTACTGTCGAATTGAGAATAAAATACGAAGGTGAAGGTCCGTCATTCCCTGGTGTGGTTTCAAAAAACAACGACTCAGGACTTCCCGTATCAAGCTCGGACCACGTAATGATTTGTTCGACGATGAGAGTCTTCACTTCTTGCAGTTGAACATCTTGAGAATCGATCGCATACACTGTGATGGTGTACATGCCATGATGTTGGAACTCAATCGAGATGTTTTGACCCTTAGTCGCATCGATGCTGAAGGAACGGCCATCATCTGTAAGAATACCATATGTGACAATTCCAACATCGGATGTCGTCTGTGAAAAGTCAACATCAACGGTCGGAGTTGAAGACGAAATCAGTTCGGCTTGATCGTAAACCGTTTCGATAACAATGCGGTCCTGGCTGAGCACAACGATCAAACTTGTCTCCGAGTCTTCATCGTTTACGAAGCCGAGGCAACCTGAACATAGGATGAGGCAGACCAACCCCGAAAAGAGAAGAGGTTGTTGCATGCCATCACATTCAGTTGTTCCAGTTTGTAATCAAGTGATACATGGTACGGACATGGATTCCTGTTGCGCCGTTTCCAACCATGGTGTTGCTCTTTGCACCCCAGTAGGTTCCAGCAATGTCCATGTGAGCCCATGTGATTTGCTCACCGTCTTCCTCATAGTTTCGATTTGGAACGAATTGCTTGAGGAAGGCTGCGGCGGTGTTTGCTCCTCCCCAACGACCTGCGCCAAGGTTTCGAGTGTCAGCAATCTTTGAGTCCGTCATTTCTTTCTCAAACGCTGGAAGGAGTGGCATTGGCCACGCAAGTTCGCCAACAGCGTTCCCAGCTTCGTGAATCTTTGAACGGAAGTCGTCATCGTTTGACCAGAGTCCAGTGGCCTCGTGACCAAGGGCAACAACACAGGCTCCTGTGAGAGTTGCGAAGTCAATGATGAATTCAGGGTCGAATTCCCCAGCCTTCCAAAGACCATCGGAGAGAACCAATCGGCCTTCAGCATCGGTGTTGAGAACTTCGATGGTCTTTCCAGAGAGTGTAGTAATGACGTCACCCGGTCGTTGGGCATTTGCAGCAGGCATGTTTTCTGCCATGCATGTGATTGCTACGACCTTACCATCGTATCCGGTTGCTGCAAGGGCTTCCATTGTTCCAAAGACGGTTGCGGATCCGCCCATGTCGTACTTCATTTCGTCCATGTTTGCCCCTGGTTTGAGAGAGATACCCCCGGTGTCGAAGGTAATTCCCTTTCCAACGAGGAGAGGGCAACGGCCCGGTTTTTCCTTGTTCATTTCATAAATGACCATGCATGGTTTTCGAGAGGAACCCATGCCGACTGCGACAAGACCGCCCATGCCTGCTTTCATGGCATGTTCGTAGTTGATGATGGTCACTTCGACGTTATCGTAATCCTTTGCCCATTCCCATGCTTTGTCAGCAAACGCTTCAGGGAACATATCGTTTGGAGGGCAGTTACCGAGGTCACGAGAGAGATGAACTCCTGATGCAACTCCGCTGTGAATCTTGACGAGCGCCTCCAATGTTTCTTCTTGACCTTCATCGCAGGTAATTCGTACATTACGCTCTGCTTCCTTATCTTCTTCCTTCTGCATCTTGTAGTCATCGTAGGAATAATCGCGCAGCAACATACCTTCTGCGAAAGCGCCCATGCATTCGATGCTTGCTCCAGCAAAGCGTACAGTAAGATCGGTACCGTGGGTCTTCTTGCGAGCAGCAATGACTGCAGCACCGGCCTTGCGGTATGCATGAACATCAGCATCTCCTTCTTTTCCAAGACCAACGAGCATTGCTTTTCCACCCTCGCCTCCAAACAGTGTCATCGTCGATTTCGCTTTTCCTTTGAAGTCTCCATCAGCGAGTACTCGGTTAATTTGAGCCTTGAGTGCGACATGCAGGCCAGTTGCATGTGCTTCAGGCACAATATCGGTTCCTTCAAAGAGAGGAAGAATGAGAGTTCCGTCGATGTTATGACTCGGGCTTACGTTGATTTGCATGGTTTCCCCGAACCTCTTGGGGCACTTGAAACCTTGCGCATCGTTTTCAGCAATTTAGAGCGCTTCATCATCCTCTTTTCGCAACAATGAGATGACTGCAAGTCCGGCCAAAATGGTCGTGGGACTGAACAATCCGTAGCCAATAAGGAAGCCTGCATATTCATCGTCATCCGTGAGGGTCGCATTGATTTCAAGAGGTTCTGTCACCCACTTTGAGGCGTCTATCACGCGCTTTTGGTAATACAACTGCCACGAACCGTCCTTCGAATATGAGAGATTTGAGGCGTCCAGCGCGGCGACAGTCGAGTTGCTCGCATTAACAGAAAAGAGTGGCGATGTCCACGAAACCTGTCCGGTTGAGTCTACGAATTGCAGACTGGCGTTGGTCGTCGAGGCGCGACCAAGATTGTCAACATCGATGGTAACTGCCTCATCAGAAACTTGTATCGCTTGGACATCGAGACGAGCTCTCCAATACCAGACGTTGGTGATCAAGTATCGCATCACATCCATTTCTTCACCCAATCGTTCGTTCAGCGCTTCCACAGAACCGGGAACGAACTGTTCATCATCGGTTTCGAAGGTGAACGTAGGTATCCCCATGACACCATATCCATAGTCTCTGCTCGTTCCGCAGTTGGGATACAATCCTTGGTTGGCATTTTGAATGGGTATATCGGAAATGGTGGCATGGACCTCTTCTCGAATTCCATGGAACAATTCCCAGTCGGATGGTTGGCTCGCCCACTTCCCCCATGGATAGAGGATAATCCAGACGCCAGTGTGCATGGTTACGTAAAGATCAGCGTCTGTGACGTAGGTGTTCATGTATTGCGAGTTTGCAGCCGTCTCCGATTCACTGAACGCAGCACTTCCTGGTTGTGTTGTCGGACAGGTGTTCCAGTAGTGATCGTAATTTCGATTCAAATCGACTTGGTTGATGTTCCATCGTGTATCAAAGTCGTTTCCGTCAGGGTTGAGCATGATTAAGATATGAATCTCCGTGTTTTGAAGAACATCAATGGCTTCTTGATTGCCTTCGTTCCAGTTCTCAATGTACCATTGTGCTGAAAGCCAAGCGAGCGCTGTCCCGAGATACTCGTTACCGTGGTGCCCTCCATCGATGTAAATGATTTCTTTCGCCGTTCCGTTGGCTTTCGTCTCCATGGACCAGTCCGAAATCTGTACAACCCAGAGTGTTTTTCCCAACTCAGAGTTACCAGCATCAACCAATTTGACAATGTCTGGATTGTTATCGGCCCACTCATTGACTTCCATGGTCAACGCAGCCCACGTCATGTGGAGATGGTTGTCGATCGGTTCTCCGGGCCATGCCTCATCGTCGCTCGTATCTGAAGATGCGCTAACAACAGGCGGAACACCGGCCAAAAGGAGACAGAGGACGAGGCCGACTGCGACTCGCATGGCCTGTCCTCTCATCGGTGAAACAAAAACGCTTGCAATGGCATCTCACCAATCGCTGGTGAATGCATTTGGATTCTGAACCTTTTCAGATTCGCGTGTCCAGATGGATTGCCCATCCGTGCCGTAGATGTCAGCGAACGGATCGATGTCCTCAGGCTTGCGCTGGCGTTGCATGTAGGATTCGACACGCTCTTTGAGGTCAGGCTTGAATTTCCAGTAGTGAATGCGCCATTCACGTCCATCCCAAAGGGTCGTTTCTTCCGATTCAGTGGTCAAGAGATCGTAATCTTGGAACATGTAGAACAAGTTACGGTCCGTTGGTTCAAGTGCATTATCGATGATACGGTTGTAGAATCCAAAGAATCCGAGTGCGTGCTCGGCCATGCCTGCAGCAACCTCTGCATCCATTTCAGTATCGATATGTTGTTGTATTGCTTGCGTCAACGATTGTAGTGTCATTCCCATCTTCCATCACCCCGCCCCGGTTTTTACTCCGAGAACACTATTGTATATTGGTTGACGATGTATATTAACACATCGGCTGATTTTCATGTAAATCCACCTTCAAAGGCGTTTTTGCCCTTGATTTGGGAATGCTTAGAAGCGCGGAGCGGACGCGGACAACATGGAGGACGAAGGCGTACCGACCTTTCTGGGTCTCGACCAAGGCCAAGGCGACGTGGATATCGCCATCCTACCGTTGCTGTATGAATTGACCACATCATACCGTCAGGGGACAGCTCAAGGACCAATAGCGTGCATTGAAGCGTCGGCCCAAGTCGAATTGTTCGATGTTCAATTGAACGAGGATTTACCTGCAGGTCTTTCCATCCATACAATTCCAGCATGGGATGGGAATGAACCAACGCTCTTGCAACAACTCGACTCATTGACAAGCCATCTGATTCCTTGGTTCAAGGGAGACTGCTTTCCGCTGTGTCTCGGTGGAGAACACGGCATCCTTCCCCCGATTATGGAAGCAACTCGGCACCACCCACTTGTTGAGAATGATCTATCCAATCTTACGCTTGTTCAAATCGATGCGCACAGTGATCTGCGAGAAGAATTGGATGGAGAAGCCCACTCACATGCGTGTGCAGCAGCACGCGCACTCGATGCAGGAGTTGGATCACTGCTCCAAGTTGGTATTCGTGCCTTCAGTAGCGAGGAACACAAACGCATGCGAACCGATTCAAGAATAACCACCTTCTTTGCAAGAGATACACAATCTGTTCGAGATGGTTTGCAGCATTGGGACAAATGGTTGGAGGTGCTTTCCTCCATCGAAGGTCCAGTGCATCTGACCATCGACATCGATGGGCTTGATGGCGCCCTTGTTCCTGCGACTGGAACGCCAGTACCAGGTGGCTTGTCCTATTGGCAAGTTGAAGAAACGATTCAAACGCTTTTCAATGCTCCAAACGCTGTTGTTGTCGGTGCTGATGTCAATGAAATCGGTGTTCAACACGACTCACCATTGACACAGTTCACTGCAGCAATGCTGGCAACAAAAGTGGTCGCTGCCCATGTTTTGGCCAGAAAGAACGGAATGTGGAACACCACGAAGGAACCTTCAGGTCCCGTGCGTTCCTCCGAACCGTTTACAGGTTTCTCACAACCAAAGGGAGGTGAATAGATGTCTTCATCTGCCCGTGGAACGCACGTGTTTCTTGACTACGCTGAATTCTTTCCACACGATGGGTTTGATGGAAATCAAATGCTCCAAATCATGCAGGAGGCTGTTTCGAACAGTGGTGCACGTGAAGTTCATGCCCATGTCGAAAATTTCGATGGTTCAGTTTCTCCTCCCGGCTTCGCTGCAGTGGTCCTGATCGATGAGAGCCATGTTAGCGCACATTGCTACCTTGACCGAGGTCTGTTGGCCATTGATACGTTTACATGCGGCTCGACAGATCCACAAACAATTGTAACTCAAATCAAAGATGCTCTTGTCAAACAATGCCCCGGCCTTGTTTTGATGCAGGAAGAAAGCGTTGACCGATTTCTTTTTTCGGAGGTGTAACCATGGGAATACGAAATACGGTCGATTCAAATTTTCAACACTTCAATGCTGGAGAATTGGCAGCAATGTCATCTTCGCTCGTTCGTCACCTTGAGTCAGGTGGGAAATTATTCATCACGCTTGCAGGTGCAATGAGTACAGCAGGTATTGGCAAACTTCTCGCTCCTTTGATTCGAAAAGGGTACGTTGCAGGCATAAGTTGTACGGGGGCAAATCTGGAAGAAGACATCTTCCGTCTAATGGCGTATCCTCATTACGTAACTGTTGAGAATTGGAGGGCGTTGTCGCTGGACGATGAGGAACAACTGCTCGGTAAGAAGATGAACCGTGTAACGGATGTCTGCATCCCCGAACACGAAGCGATTCGAGCGCTTGAAACCCATTTAGTCCAAATTTGGGAGACAGCTACAGAACGTCAACTACGGCAACTGCCCCATCTCTATTTCTACGATCTGCTGCGAGAAGAATCGTTGTTGCCTTCAAGCGAGGGAGATATGGACGCCTCGTGGGTGCTCGCAGCAGCTCAAATGGGCCTCCCTCTTTTCGTTCCTGGATGGGAAGATTCCACGATGGGGAACATCTTCGCAGCACGCTCCATCGAAGGGAAGGTTGACTCGGATTGTGTCCTCTCTGGAATTGAATACATGAAGCACCTTGCAACATGGTATGAGAGTCAAGAACAACCCCTCGCTTTTCTCCAAATCGGAGGAGGAATCGCTGGCGACTTCCCCATATGCGTCGTGCCCATGCTCAATCAAGATCTCGATCGAAACGTCCCACTGTGGTCATGGTTTGGACAAATATCGGAGTCTCGACCGTCGTATGGGGGTTATTCTGGCGCACCTCCGAGCGAAAAAATCACATGGGGCAAAATCGATGCATCAACACCGATGTTTGTTGTTGAGAGCGATGCGACCATCGTTGCACCGCTTCTTTTTGCCTACATTCTGAATCTTTGATTGTTGAAGCAATCCGCCAACACCCTTAGAGAGGAGCGGCGTGAAGAGGCCGGTATGGGAAGTTCTCGAAGTGTTGCTCTTGTGTTCCTTCTCCTGCTGACGCCGATGTCCTCTTTCGCCTCTGCACAGGATTCTCCGACGGTCTCCATCACCACCGATTGGAGCGGTACTTCTGCGCTGAGCAACGAGCATGCCTATATCCTGACGTTTGCTGATTCTTCAACTCATGATTACGATGTCAGCATAGAACATTTGCGAGATTCATTGGATTTGGATCCAACCATACAAACGACGTTCCTCGAGAACACACCGACGTTAACAGCCCGCGTCGTTCTTGATACGATGGTTGGTTGGAACGATACCATCTCCATCGAAGTAACCATCAATGGGCATGACGGAACACCTCTTCCATCTCCAATCCTTGTCGAACGAACCTTTACTGTGGGCTCGTGGAACCAGCCGATGGCCGATCATGAAGTGACAACAACAACAGCGTGGTCCCTTGAACAGAACTATCAGACTCCAGAAGGCAATCAATCGTTCATGCTTCTTTTCGAGGGGAACGGGTGGCAACAGCGAATCGGTGAAGTTCTCAATTCATACGAATTGGGCAATGGAACGTTGCTTACGTCCGAGATTACCAATGATTCAACAACCGAGTTAAACCTTGATTTCGAATCCTTTTGGAAGAATGAAACCGTTACCTCTGGCGTCTTGACATCGCAAGTCATTCAGGCACGTGGTAGTGGTGATCTTTTGTTGCAGCTCGAGGAGGATGGATTGGTGACCACCATCAATGCGACAGTGGTCGATGCCCTGCTGAATCGTTCAAACATTGACAACGTTGTCACAGAACGTCTTCGATTGGAAGCATTCGGTGCATTGCTTGTCGATGGTGAGGAAGATGATGCACAATTCGATGTCGACGGTGACATCAGCTTATTGCTCTTGGAGACCATTGACCATGACGGAGTACGTGTCCTAGAACACATACAAATTGAAGCAACAGCAGACATGCTCCTTGCCGATGAAGGCTCAGAATTTAACCTCCAACTCGACCAATTCGAAACACTGGAACGATGGGAGAATGGTGTACGCGTTGACCAATTGAATGTAATCCGTGGTGACGGAACCTTTGGATTCGAAGATGAGGAAGAAAATTCTTCGATGGTGGTCAACGGAACGGTGTATACGTTTCACAACCGTGTTGAGGACGGAATCACGTTAATCGATGACGTCCATGTTGATGGTACGCTTTCTGGCGACGTTCAAGGGACGTTCGGTGTCGTTCAAACCATTGAGCAAACAGGAACTCAACTCAACCACACCCTTGTCGAACATGATGTCAATGTAATTCACAGCGAAACGTGGTTCAACGTGACCGGTGCAGGTGGGAGCAATTTCTTTGGCGGTAGCGGGGTAGGTTCATACCACAACGATTCGTACATTTACCAAGCGACAAACGCAGACTGGGACAACCGAACCGTGCGACTTGTCTGGACAGAAACAGGTCCAGATCCATCAAGTGGAGATGAGCGCCCGCAACGCAGCCCGATCGAACGTGACCCTGCACCTCCAGAAGTAGAGGAAGCGCTTGGAAACATTTCGGTTGGGCGGGAAGCAGGATTCGCACCTGTACCAATGGAAACTGGCGACGTTGTGCGCCTTCTTGCTCAAGATGGGATCGTTCTCACTGTCACGGCTGGTCAGGAAAGCATCGAACCACGTGACGCGAAAAATCTCAGCGTCATTCAATGGACTGGAGTCTACAGTGACGGCGTTTCAGGAACGGCTCAAGGTTCAATCGTCCACAAAGGACCATTGACGGGCCTGCTTGCAAGTACAACGCGCTCATTCGAAATCGAATTCGGTGAAAACGAAGAAATCGCTCTGCTTAACGAATCTCAAGCCGTCGACGCTATCCTTTCACCAAGCATCGTTTCTGCTGATGACAACAATCCACCTGTCGTCCTCGATCTTTCGCTCATGGAGGGTCTTGTGTTCGGAGAAGGAGCATCCCCCGCACATTTGGTTGCAACCGTTGACGACCCTGATTGGAACGTTGTGAGCGTTGTTGTCGATCTTTCATCGATCGGACTCGGAACCGTTTCGTTGAATGATCGTGGCCTCGTTGGGGATCAGACCATTGGTGATAATCAATGGACCACTTTGGTTTCTGTTCAAGGTATGGAGGTTGGAGAACGTTCAATCAGCGTGGATGTTGTGGATGAGTGGGGTGAAACCGACGTCTATTCGACGACCATTCTGGTCGAGAACCAAGCACCTCGGATTCTGAGTGCCTCCATTGAGCCGGACACGGTCGTCCGTGGAGGTGCTGCGTTGATGACGTTGGACGTGCTTGACTTCCATGGAGTGGAATCGGTTGTTGTCGACCTCCGAGAATACGGTGGAGAGGAAACACCCTGCCTCAAAGTCGAGGCTTGGATTTGTGAGCTCACCATGCCACAAGGGATGACGCCAGGCCTTCGTCTTTTGAAGGTACGATTGACCGATGAACTTGGTGCAAGCATACTCGTGACAAAGACCCAAACCTCTGAACATCATTTCCAGCCGAGTTCGACCGATGTCGATTTGGCCGTAACCGTTCAAAATACACCCCCAACGCTGTCCCTTGCGACCACTGAACCGTTGCGACGAGCTGATTCCAATGTGGAGCGAGCTATCGAAATTCAGGTTGCGGATGCTGACGGAATCCTTCTCGTGCGTGCTGATTTAGGTCTGCTTAAGCCACTTGGACAAACCGAGCGTTGGGTGAATTTGTACGACAATGGGCAAGGGTTGGACAAAGAGGCGAACGATGGCATCTACACAGCCACTGCTTCCATCCGAACGTCAACACCGATCAGTGCCCACGAAATCTTCATCCAAGCATCTGATTCGTATGGTGATGCAACATCTCCAACCTCGTTTGTCGTTTTTGTTGCAGATGCTGATGACGACTCTCTTGGAGCGAAGGGAGATGAATTGCCCCTTACATTGATTGCTCTCGTCGTTGGTGTCGCGGCTCTTTTCGCCGGTGTAGCCGTCTATTTACGGCAACGTCAACCACCGAAAGAAGGGCATGACCGATTTGGTTTCCAGTGAGCACAGAATTGCGCCGACAATCGTTTATACCCCCGCTCAGTGGGTTGGTTGCTACCTGCGAGCGTAGTGTAGTGGTTATCACCGGGCGTTGCCAACGCCTGAACCCGGGTTCGAGTCCCGGCGCTCGCACCAAAATCAACTGAAAGAGCCTTTACATACTGCTTGTACAATGGCATACTATGACTGACGCTCGAGTTGTTTATGTTGGCAAGAAACCCTCTTTCTCCTATGTGAAAGCTGTAATGATGGCAATGAAGGATGGAGAACGACTTGTTCGCCTTCAAGCCAGAGGACAAGCCATTGGTCGTGCAGTGGATGTCGCTGAAATCTGTCGAAGACGACACGGAATTATTGCCTCCATGTTGCCAGAAAAGGTCACCATAGTCGACATCAAAACCGATTCGGTTGAACTTGAGGACGCTGACGGTCGGACGAAAACTGTTAGCAGCATGTACATCGAATTGCTCGGCGAGGGTGAGATGGCTGAAGAGGAATAATCACAACTCAGACAATCTTCGTTCAATTTCGTTTGCAGTCGCCTCGAAAACAGAAAGTGATTGCCCGACTGGATCGTCGAGCCCCCAATCTTGGTCGATCTGCATGGTTGGGCAAGAGACACCACATCCCATCGAAATCACCATATCGAACGCATCAGCACTGAACAAATCAACAGATTTTGGACGCAGTTCAGCGGTTGAGATTCCCTTTGAGGCAAGAACCTTGATCGCATTTGCAGAAACTTGCGTCGCAGGATGCGTGCCTGCACTGGCTGCTTCATGGCCTAGATGACGAGCAATTCCTTCAGCCATTTGAGATCGACACGAGTTTCCAACGCAAACAAAAAGCAATCGCATGCTATTTCGACGGTGATGTATCTTATCAATCTTGACTCCTTCGAAGGCATAGGAAGGATTCTCCAATGCGGTCGTTGGTCATTTTCTCGAGCGCATATCTTCTTCTCTTTGTCTTGCACATTGTCTTCGCAGCAAAGGATTGGCATCTGTTGTTTCAGGGTGTTGCCATCGTCTTGGTGTTGATGACGTTTTGTTGCGGCGCGTTGCTTTGGTTAATCGATTACAGATTGAAGAAGACGGGGTCAAAATCAACAACCATTGGCTACGTTGTCAGCTTGCCGTTAGCAGTTGGGATTGCCTATGCCTACACGGGCATGGAGTTCCAAATCGTTGCAAGTGTAGGGGCTTTACTGCTCACAACTCTCACACACGGTGGATGGTTTGTTTTTGTGAAGGAAAAATAAACGCATTGAAGTAGGCAGAAGATGTGGGTATTGTATGTCCGATTCACCTGTTTCGATGCACACCCCGGGAAACGGTGCTCCTGAGGAAGCACCCGCAGCACCCGACGCTGGTGCACAAAAGCAAATGGAGCAAGCCTACGCGCAAATGAGGCGAAAGATGGCAATGGCTGAAATCGGAAAGAAGATCAAACACAAGATTATGGTTCTGTCAGGAAAAGGCGGCGTCGGCAAATCAACCGTTTCAACAGGCCTCGCACTTGCACTTGCTCAACAAGGTCACAAAGTTGGTATTTTGGACATTGATATTACCGGACCAAATGTGCCAAAGATGATGGGTCTCGATGGAAGAAAGTTGCACGTTGAGGCAGGAAGGATTCATCCTGCTCAAGGTCATTTGGGCGTCAAGGTCATTTCGATGGCATTTCTTCTAGAGGATGAAGACACACCTGTCGTATGGCGCGGTCCGATCAAACTCGGTGCGATTCAACAATTCATTGGGGACGTTGAATGGGGTAATCTTGACTATCTCATCATCGATTTCCCACCCGGTACCTCCGACGAACCTTTGACGGTTGCCCAATCCTTACCAGATATCGATGGAATGGTCATTGTAACCACTCCTCAGGATGTTGCTCTTCTTGACAGTCGGAAATCGATTTCTTTTGCCTCCTCGCTGAAAGTTCCGGTTCTTGGCGTGGTTGAGAACATGAGTGGTTACACGATTCAGGGGAAAGGAACCCCTGGCTCTGAGATTGAAATCGCTGCACCGGCCGGACGAACGGCTCGAACAACGTGTGACGATCAAGGTCGATTCAGTGTCACCCTTGACATTTTCAAGGAGGGCGGAGGTCGCTCCACGGCTGAAGAATTTGGAGTCCCTTTCCTCGGAGCACTTCCATTTGATCCTGGTTTCGTCCGGGGTGGAGACGATGGGGTTCACCGCATTGTTTCTGAGCCAGAAGGAGCATCTGCATCCGCCTTTTCTCATGTCGTTGCATCCATTCAATCGCAATTGGATGGTGCGAGTTCCTCCAATTTGGAAATCATCTGAGGATTGAACATGAGTGAAGAACCTCTTGAATTGCGTCGGCTTGAACGTCGAGATATCGATATGGAACTTACCTATGAAGACGGTTCAACATTCCTTGTCACGTACGATGATCTTCGCTTTGCCTGCCCATGTGCGAAATGCGCACCGCTTCGTAACGAAGACGACACGAGCATGCAACTTCGCCGAACTGTAGAAGCATATTCTAAACAAAAGCCATCGGTCCGCACCGTTGGAAATTATGCTGTTGCATTTGAATGGGAAACCGGATGCTCCAGCGGCATATATCGATTTGAACGAATCTGGGACCTTGCTCATCGCCGTGACCCTGACCATGGCCGCCCCTATGTTCACGGCGCATGGTGATTCGAGCCTCTCGTGTTGAAAAGTAGGTATAGGGTTCTTGAGCACAAGCCTCCACCGAGGACTTAGGAGACATCAATATGGATGGAGTCTATCTCACTTGGCTCATCTCAGCATTGGCTGTAGGTGTCTTCCTGATGCCGTATTTCAAGCCACCATGGGCCAAGTTGACACTGAGTGGATTCGTTGACTTCATTCGACGCTATTGGCTCCACCTTTTGATCGCACTCTCGATTTACAACGCAAAGGATTTTCTCGATCAAATCGATCGAATCTTAATGGCTCGAACGGGCATTGACATGACGCCTTACATCTATGCGATTGAAGGCGACTTGGTTGTCTGGTTCCAAGACACATTTCGAGCAGAATGGCTCGATGTGTTGATGACACATTTCTACATTGCTGGATTCATGTTCATTACCTATGCCTCAATTTTCTATGTGACCTATTTTGATGACCGATGGATGGCAGACCGTATCGCATTGAGTATTGCTTGGGTCTATCTCCTTGCTATTCCATTTTATCTCTTTTTTAACGTTCGAGTAACGGGGTTTTATGTCGAGGATATGGACGCGATTGCCTACACCTTGAATCCAGAAATCGAAGATTGGTTCCGCCGTATTGATGCGTTTACGAATTGCATGCCTTCACTGCATATTGCCGTTCCGTTTGCCATTTGGCTAACGTTCCGGAAATACGATCACGATGGTCGTTGGCGACGATTCCAAAACATGACTTTGGGCTACATTATACTGACAGCATTCGCCATTATTTATCTCGGAATCCATTGGTTTGTCGACATCATTGGAGGGATGATGGTCGCCGCATTAACGGTACGATTGACGGAGCGAACGAACGATTCTGTGTGGAAAGTTTTCGATGAACGGACCATCAACAGTCGCTTGGCGACGGTATTGACGCGTCCACGTCATTCCGCATCGTTTCTGTTCAATCGTCTCAAAGCATACGGTGCTAAACTGTTGAAACCAACCAGCAAAGAAACTGGAACGTTCATTGTCGCTATTTTGATTCTCACAGGAGCCGTCATTACATGGGACTTAACGCACAACGAACTTCCCGCAGAAGGCGTTCAATCCGCACAGGGTGCAGTAGCATCAGAGGGTTGGATGGCGACGATGGACAATCAATCCGGTGAAGCCATCGTTTTGATTCATGACGTCTCGGAACCTTCACTTGATCCCAGTACCGTCGCTCAACCATTGATGCAGTTCAATTCTCCATTCGCGTTGTATGAGAACTATCTTGTGCTAGCAAATGATTCAGAGTTACGCATTCTTGATGTTGAGAACCCGGATCAAATCATCTCTCAACAACAGGTTACTGGAATCCAATCGCTGCGACTGACTTCATTCCAAGGCGAACTTATCGCCCTCTACATTGTCGATGACGTTCTGTATGGAGTTAATACCGAAGGAGCAACAGTACTTGTTCCAACCCTTCCGAATGGTGAAACAATTGAGTTGATGTCGGTTTCAGGGGTTGAAATCCTCATGGTCTCCAAGGAGCAACCCTCTACGTTGCGCATTGGAACCATAGGCGCACTTGATTCGCAAAGCATCGTTGTGACTGCATCGACATCACCGGAGCAGAACCGCGTTCTCGAAGAATGGGAGCAACCCGTTGATGAAGGCAATGCAAGCATAGTTCAGGTTTCCTTCAATTCTCAACATATCGCTGCTCGAGTGAATGTTTCAGCTCTCGACCGGATGGTCCTCTACGACCGAACGACCGGTGACCAATGGCTCGGTTTCGATCCGATTTATCCGGTGGGCAACATCTCTTTGGCATACGATTACGTTGTCTGGGAAGCAAAAGATCATTACAATCCATTCAGTTTCAATGATAAGTACGGTGACTGGGAAATCCATCAATTGCATCTTCCTACAAATTATTCCGAACAATTGACCTCGGATACCATCGATCAGGTCAATCCACTCGCTCTTGAAGGAGGGATTGCTTACATCGAAGTTGAAGAGGATGGAGAAGTGACCATGAACGTGCTTCATCGTGGAACTGAACTTGCGACATATTCCAGTCTTGTCCTCCAATGGTCGGTCATTGTGTTGATCGTTCTGACGTTCATCTACATTTTACAGCGTCAAGATGAGTCCTCAAAGGACAACATCATCCATGATAGCGTACTCGAGTCCGAATGAGATCAAATCGTTCGATTACATCCTTCATTGCAACAGGGTCGCCTCCCGGCGTTGTTGCAGCAGGACCCAATTCCGTTTCGCACTGAGCATACCCTTCGAGAACAGCCTCCATAGCATCCTCTCGATGAGGATGGGATGCACCAAGAATTTCAAAGAGAACGTGCAAATCAATCCCATACAATTCTGTCTCAAATTCGATTTTTGCGAGTCCAAAATCAATCAAGACTGCATTGCCATCAGGTGTAATCATGATGTTGTTGGTTGAAAGATCACCATGCACAATCGCTTCTCTGTGCAGCATCCGGATACTGCGTCCTGCAGATCGGAGATACTCCAAAACAGTTGAATCGTCAAGCGAACGGTCATTGAGGAGATCGATGAGCGGTAATCCTGGAATGTTGCTCATGACAAGTTGCTGTCCTTGGACGTCGCAATCGTACAAGACAGGGATGTTGAGTCCTTTCTTGTACAGTCGGACCATGAGCCGTGCTTCGGCAATCATTCGTCGACGACCCAAACGGTCGTCCAAATCAGGATGACGCCATGAACGGAGTCGGCGTTGCTTGCGAACAGCAGGTTGTCCCATCCATGAGCCACGCCAAACTTCTGCCTCTGCACCAAGGTAGAGCCGCTTGTCACCCGTGAATGCCATCGTGTCTACCGAATTGCCTCCTTTTGATAAGTTCAGCGATTGCAATGGGTTGAAATTGGAAGGCGGTTTGGAAAGAACGATACGCATGTCGATCTCACTTGCTATGTGCGCCGTCGATTTCTCTTCGGCGTCAATGTCGCCAGAGGATAAGGCGATTGCGGAGCGTATCTCTGAACTGAAACAACAACTTGGTGATGATTTACTGATTCTTGGACATCATTATCAGAGAGATAGCATCGTTTTGCATGCTGATTTCCTTGGTGATTCCTTCATGCTCAGTCAAAAAGCAGCTGAATCTGATGCGAAATACATCGTCTTTTGTGGCGTTCATTTCATGGCTGAATCAGCAGACATTCTTACTTCTGATGACCAAGTGGTCATGCTTCCAAATTTGCGAGCAGGCTGCTCGATGGCCGATATGGCAACACTTGTCGACGTGGAAGCCGCTTGGAATGAAATGTTGGCTTCAACCAATCTTCAAGATCCAATCAGCAAAGCCAATCCGGCAGACGTTGCCAACGAAGGAGAGTCGTATCTCGTTCCAGTGACGTACATGAACAGTAGTGCAGATCTCAAGGATTTCGTCGGCCGTCATGGTGGAATTGTTTGTACCTCATCCAATGCCGAAGGAATTCTGCAATGGGCTTTCGACAGAGCGGGTCCAAAGGGTGCCGTCCTCTTTTTCCCTGACCAGCATCTTGGCAGAAACACGGGATTGAAAATGGGGATTACGGAAGATCAAATGCCGACTTGGACGCCAGGTGTTGGTGCGAGTTCTAACCTCACAGATGCCCGCATCATCCTCTGGCATGGTTTTTGTTCTGTTCACAAGCGCTTCAAACCGAGTCAAATCGCAGATTTCCGACAGCGCCATCCTGAAGGTGTTGTCGTGGTTCATCCAGAGTGTCCAAAGGAAACGGTGGATGTAGCGGATGCGAATGGTTCAACACAATTCATCATCAATTACGTCAACAATCTTCCACGAGGCGCAGCAGTAGCGATAGGAACAGAAATCAACATGGTTGCGCGCCTAGCCGATGACCATCCAGACAAACATATTGAATGTCTTGACCCAGAAATATGCCCATGTTCGACCATGTACATGATTCATCCAGCGTACTTGATGGATCTCTTGGAGAAACTTGCTGACAATCAGATACACAATCAAATAACGGTACCAAAAGATGTTCAGGAAGGTTCACTGATCGCTCTTGAGCGCATGCTCAGTATTCGAGTCTAATCACTCTGTAAGCCGGCGTAATTCTTCCACGCTGCGAACTTCAGCGAGATAGATTTGCTCGATTGTGTCCAACAACTCAGCATCTCCTGCTTCTTTGATCATGGCCATCAATTCACCGTATACTTCTGCGGCTTTCGTCTCCGTCTTGAACGATTCCGCAAGCATATCGAGGTACGAAGAGACGTGTTCAATGGGTGTTTGATTTCGTTCGGTTACGGCTACGCCACCGAGTTTGACAATGGCTGAACGAACGATGTTCGAGTGAACCATCGATTCGTTCGCTTCCGCCGAAAAGTGAGGCTCGAGTTGCAAACGATGAATTCCACGAATGTATGCTGCATAGTGAGCGTACATGTTGATGGCGCGGAGTTCCCACCCAAGTGCTTCGTTCAATTTTGCAATCAAGTTCTGGGTTGTCATGACTTTGTCCTATTGATTCATCCACTTAAAGTTCAGGTTGGACTTAGAATTGTTTCAGAGAGTTTCCAGCCCAGCAAAGCAAGCAAGGGGCAAAGAACCATCGTGAGGGTAACATAACCTGCAGCAAGACTGGTTTGTTGTCCCTCGAGAAGCCGTATAGTTTCAACTGAAAATGCAGACATCGTAGTCAATCCTCCGAGTAAACCGGTTCCAAGGAGAAGAGCAAGGTCCTTGGAAATCATCTGCTCTGCAAGCCCCACAGCAAGCGCACCCATCAGGAAGGACCCAACGAGGTTAACACTCAAGGTCGCCCAAGGAAACCCATCACTGGAAACCCATTCGGAGGTGAGATATCGAAGTGCAGCACCGATTCCTCCACCCAAGGCCACAATCAACACCTGCTGGAACATGGTTCTTGCTTGACAACAAAGACCTTGAAGTTCGTGCTTGAAATCAAGCGAAAAGCCATCAATGGCACGCGATATGGCATACCCATGCGAACAGTTTGGTTCATGACTGGCAACGCAGGAAAGGTGCGCGAAGCCAAGCATTCGCTTGAACCACTGGGTTTCAATGTCAAACAATTGACAATCGAGGGTGTCGACATTGTTGAACCGCAATGCGATGATTTGGAAACAGTCGCTCGCTCAAAACTTGAACAAGCGAAAGCATACCTTCCCGATTCAAACGATGCCCTCATGGTCGAAGATGCCGGTTTATTTGTGGACGAACTCAACGGGTTTCCCGGAGTCTATTCAGCCTACGTCCTGAAGACCCTTGATTGCGATGGCTTGCTCAAACTTGTTGGGCCAGACAAACGGAGAGATGCCCGTTTTGAGGCGGTCGCTGCCTTGCTCCTTGATGACACAATTCACGTTGCAAGAGGGATATGTCGGGGCAGTCTTGCAATCACGCCCAGCGGTAGCGATGGCTTTGGTTTCGATCCAATCTTCATTCCTGACGATGTTGAATTTCATGGTGAAGCAATCACAACCAATGGGCTAACCTTCGCTGAAGTTGGATTGCCGGTCAAGGAAAAATTCAGTCATCGACGCAAGGCCTTGGATGGTCTTATCGACTTGCTTTCAACACCCGAGACGGCATCATCGTCATAAGCAGGGAGTTCTTGGATGGAGTGATAGGCATGGGGTTCTTGCGAAACACAATCGCATTGGCGTTTGTTGCTACCTTGCTGTTCTATTTCGTTTCCGTCGGTGAAATGGATGAAAACCAGCAATGGATAACCATTGGGATAATGGTTGCACTTGGATTGGTTTACATCCTTTCTGGCACCCCTTCGTTTGAACTTCCTGCACAAGTTGCAACGCCTTCATCCTCAAGTTCAACCGATGCGATTTCCGAACCCGAAATTGAATCGAATGCTGTGGACGAATTGAATCCTGAACCAAAACCAGCCAAGGCGATGTCGCTCAAAGAACGAAAGGCAGCCAAGATCCTTGCCGCTCAGCAAGCCCAGCGTGCAGCAATGGCTTCGATGAGTGGTGATGAAGAAGAAGCCATCGATGCATTACCGATGGTTGAAGTTGAAACCGTTCACGTCGCAGATGAATACGTCGTTGAAGTCAGTCCAGAATCCGTCGAAGAAGCTGATATCCAAGCGACGGTGAAAGAACGAGCCTCACGTCACAGCGAAATACGTGCACGCATCGAGGCACGTCGTCGCTCGCAAATGGCAGACATTCGGGCTTCAACATCGCGTATGTGGGAAGAACACGTCGTTCGAGAAGACCTCGTCGCAGCTCTACAGAATGAAGGCCATGGCCTGACCGTTCTTGATGAACCTCTCAATCCTGATCCTGGCCACATCTACGGGGCTACATTCATTCGAATCGATGACCAGCGTATTCTCAAGTATCGTTCACAACTTGACGCTGGATTTGAAGCCGTTATTTCGGACGAAGTAGTTGATGAACCATCTCCTCTCGAACTCCCTCCCCTGATCGGTCCTGATGGAAACCCACTTCCTCTACCAGATCTTCCAAGCCCCTCCGGAGCACTTGCAGCATTGAAAATGGAAATGGACGAAGATTGAGGCTTGTTAATGGTAGCAATTACCCAAGCCACACCCAAACAGCAACGACAGGCATTACTTGGACTGGTCCTTGTTGCGATAGCACCAACCGTGTCCGTCATTACAGGTTTCGCTCTCAAAGCTGGACTTATTGCTGCAATTGTTTTCATTCTCACGAAACTGTGGGTCTTTGGACTGCCAGCCTACTGGTATCTCAAAATCGAAGGTGGTGAGCGTTCCTATTCGATACCAGAGAACGGGGGATGGATGGTTTCGGCCTTCCTTGGAATTGGGATGATTCTCGTCATTGGGATTGCCTATTTCATTCTCGGTGACCTTGTCTTACGACGTGAGGACTTGTATGATATCCTCGAACCGTTCGGTCTAACAGTTCCTTGGAAGTTCGCGATCGCCATCATCTTCTGGATTTTTGTGAACTCCGTTTTGGAAGAATACGTGTTCCGTTGGTTCATTACGTCAAAACTTGAACAAATTGTTGGTGGGAAATGGAAACCAATTTTGCTCTCAGCAGGCATCTTCACCCTGCATCATACCATTGCGTTAGCGTTCTTCATCGACCCTCTTGGTAATGCCCTCGCATCTCTGGGAGTCTTCATTGGGGGAGTCATCTTCTCATGGATCTACATCCAATATCGGAGTGTTTGGGTGGCATGGGTCGCCCATGCGCTTGCTGACGTTGCAATCTTTGCCATTGCTTGGCATTTGATTGTTGGATTTTGATCACTTGTGCTTCCATTGTGCTTTCTCTCGATTGAGGAATGCTTGCACTCCAATTTCCTGGTCTTCTGTATCAAACAGCTTCGCAAACGCCTTGGCTTCTGTTGCAATTCCTTCGGTTAATCCTTCATCGAGTGCTGAACGCATTGTCGATTTCGCCACTCGAAGTGTGTGACTGGATTTGGTTGCGATAAGACATGCCATCTCCAATGCTTTTTGTTTCAATTCATCGGCTTCTACAACGTGATTCACGAGGCCAATCCGATGTGCTTCTTCAGCACCGATCATTTCGCCCGTGTAGACCATTTCCAGTGCCTTACCGTAACCAAGCAACGAAACAAGTCGTTGAGTGGCGCCGTATCCAGGTATAAGTCCGAGATTGATTTCAGGAGTTCCGAACTTTGAGCGGGAACTTGCAAAACGAATGTCGCAAGAACATGCGACTTCAAGTCCACCTCCCAAGGCAAAACCATCGATCATAGCAATCGTTGGTTTGCTCATGTTCCACAATGCTTCAATGGCATTGTCTGTAAATTTGATGGTGATTTCCTCGACTCCTGCACCAAGGAATTCAGTGATGTCCGCACCTGCAACAAACGCATGTGGTTTCGCTCGTTTTCCTTCTTCAGGCTTGAGAGGTTGGGCTCCAGTCATGATGATGCAGCGTACCGAGTCTTCGGATTCTGCCCATTCGACCATCGTTTTCATCGCCGATGTGACATCTGCATTGAGTGCATTCAATTTGTTTGGGCGATTGATGGTGACCAAAGCGACAACTGTGTTGTCATCACAAGCATCAACGGGGATTGTTTCAACGGTAAGAACATCATCTTGAGGGGGCGTCATGGATTTGGCAATTCACGGAAGTTCAAGAGTTCACCGATGGACCACTTAGGTGATTCAAGCAAGGAATGAAAACCTAAAGTTGATTCGATACTGTATGGGCGATGACGCACAGCCTCTCGTGAGCGCAGTCGACATGGGTAAGCGATACGGCGAGTTCGTAGCACTCCACCCGCTTAACGTTGAAGTCTACTCGGGAGAGTTCTTTGGAGTCTTCGGACCAAATGGTGCAGGGAAATCCACATTCATCAAACTTCTAACTGGGCAATTGCAACCATCCATAGGTCAAATCGAGGTGTTGGGTGTGGATGCACGAGCATCGCCACAGAAACTGAAAGCCAACATTGGAATCGTTCCCGAATCGGAATCTCCGCCCTCGTTTTTGACGCCAACTGAGTTTCTTCAATTCGTTGCTCGGTTGAGAGGTCTGGAGAATCTCGAAGAACAAGTTGAACATTGGTTGGACTGGTTTGGTTTGCAGGAAAAACGGGACACAATGTGTAAGGATCTCTCAAAAGGGCAACGGCAAAAGGTCATGCTTGCATCTGCCTTCATCCACAAACCCAAGCTATTGTTTTTGGATGAACCGTTTGCGAATCTCGACCCAATCTATCAGCGCAAATGCAGAGAATGGTTGCTTGAACATGTGGAGAATGGGGGTACGATTTTCCTGTGTTCACACGTCCTTGAAATGGCTGAGCGTATGTGCAATCGGATGGCGATTATCAACCACGGTCGAGTCTTGGCGGCTGGAACTGTCTCAGGCTTGAAAGAGTCCGAAAAAGAAACACTGGAAGATGTCTTCATTCGATTGGTCGGACACTCCATTGAAGAAGCTGAACGCAATTCTGAGGAAGGAATCAACTCTGAGGAGGAATGATTGTGCCCGCCTCCAGTATTGTCTCGAGAGAGTGGGATGATGTTGTTCAAACGTACGATGACACTGCTGGAACTTCACTTGGAACCTCTCCAGGAGGCGTTCGACTACTTGAACCACAACGTGGATTTGCTGCATTCTCGACCACATTCCGATACATGTTTCGTGAAGAATGGAGGGAGAACATCGATTTTGCAAAGAAACGACAGGTTGTTTTGTTTCCCCTTCTGCTCACACTCGTGACGATGGTTACAACGGTTGGTCTGCAGTTCCTTGTTGGTGATTCTGCAGCTCAATCTTCCGATATGGAGACCAAATCGTTCACGTGGGATCAGCTTCGATTCGGGCTTCATTTACCGTTGCTGTTCTTCAGTTTAGGAATGGGTACGTTTGCATTTCGAGGTCGTGAAGCCATCTCTCAACGCGACGGTAACAAGAATCACTTAATCGCCGCTCCAGCGATTCAACCCCTTCCGAATTCAATGGCACATTATGCCTTTTTTGTGAAAGAACTGGTTTACTATGCACTGCTGATTTTGACTCCAATTATCCTCGGAATGGCGTTCGGCATTTTACTGGGTGAACTCGGGGCAATCACGACACCACTGAAGTGGTCTTCATTGCCATGGACATGGTTGGCGATGTTCACGACGATTGCACAAGGGCTTGCGATTTCGTTCCTCGCTTCTTCGTTGTGGATGCGAGGTCGTCCGTTCACAATACTCGGTCCAATATTGATCGTCTTCCTTGGAATTGCCGTGGGAATTGGATTCATCGATTTCGATCTTGGTCTGTGGGGCCTTGCAATTCAACGGGAACAGGCACTGTGGATTGTTGTCGCAGCAATCATTGGGTGCGCGGGTGTTGGTTTGATTTCAGCGGTACTGATTCTTGACGACTTTGAAGCAAAGGTCATTGAACATGCAGATTTATTCGAACCATTCTATCGACGGTTAAAATTCCTCGGAAAAGGCGAGGTTCGTCTTTTGGTCGCAAAGGAATTTGTCGATCTCAAACGTTCAGGTGCTCTCAAGAAAATGACTGTATCGTATTCCATCCCCTTACTGGTTCTCCTTGGAATGGCTTGGTTGGTGGACTTTGCTGAAGCACCAATCCCCATCAATTTGCTTTCCTATGCGCCGTTCCTCGGCTTCTTTGGATTCAACTTCTATTCATGGTTGACCGCTCTGGATTCCCCAGATTTCATGAACGGACTCCCACTTAGTGTGCCGCAATTGATTCGGGCGAAAGTGGTCGTCTACTTTCTTGCAACGTCTTGGATTTCTCTGATTTTCCTTGTTGTCATGGCATGGCGCCTCGATGAATGGGGTGCATTGCCAATCGGGGTCATCATCATGTTTGCCAACTCGATCTACATCGTTGCATTAACGGCCTTCTTGATGGGATTGAGGCCGAACAAAGCCATCTTTGATGGGGCCATCATGACCAAGTTTTGGATTGGGACTGTGTTCCCACTGTTGATGCTCTTCCTTCTCTCCTTCACTCAAGGTGATACAGAATTCTATCAGAACTGGTTCAGCCAGGTTCGGGAGAATGGTCTGGATGCGGAATCGGTGACATTCGACAGCGAGCAAATGCAGCAAGGATTCTGGGGCATGCTTGGTGTTTCCCTTGCATTGATTGGAGCGAGTGGCTTGCTGTGGAAATTAATGGACCGACGTTGGGGCAAATCACCCTTCGATAACTAACAACATTGATGAGGCCTCGCCACAGCGTTTCGAGCATGAGTCGAGTCCTTGCGGTCTGTGGCATGCCCGGCTCAGGCAAAGGTGAGTTGGCTCAAGTCTTTCTCGATGCAGGTATTCCAGTCCGTTCAATGGGAGATATGGTTCGTGAAGAAGTCTCAAAACGCAAACTTGAGGTCACCCCTGAAGTCTTTGGTCAGGTTGCCTCCGATCTTCGCAGAGAGTTTGGTGAAGATGTCCTCGCCGTTCGCCTTACTGCGGCGGTTGATGAATTGCTGAAGGACCACCCAATCGTCCTTATCGATGGTTTGCGCGGGACAGCGGAATATGCTGTCTTCAAATCGACATG
>MDSX01090637.1_pt1 | contig 46301 bp, 48 predicted proteins | sample 811141 | NCBI WGS metagenome assembly MDSX01 (sample SAMN05326642, study PRJNA326480) | marine metagenome | isolation source: seawater | place: Atlantic Ocean: South East | collected 2010 | reverse complement strand
TTTTAGAATAAATAATGATGTGAAAAAAAGAATAGTTGTTGCGTTTGGTAGATATCAGCCTCCTCATTGTGGACATAAAACTATTTTTGATGATATGGTCTCTATGATAAATGATCCTAATAATATAGCAGATGAAGGTTATATTTATGTTATGGGTTTTCCTCCGCAACCGAATAAACGTAATCCTTTAGGTCCAAATGAAAAACTAAAATATTTAAACAAAATGTTACCTAATACACAAATTAAATTCATTATAGGTAATAGTGTAGGAGATATGTTGTCTCCAGAAACAAAAACTTTGTTAGGAGATAGACTAATTGTTATGCCATTGCCAACAAAAAATGAATTAGATGAAAGAAAAAAATTAGGAGATAAGTATCCTTACCCTACGGTAGCGAATTTATATAAACTTCATTTTTGGTTTAAAGATAGAGAAGAAGAAAACGATTATATGATTATTGCTGGTGAAGATAGAGTTAGTCAAATCAAAAAGGCTAACAAAACTAGAAAAACAAAATTTCCTATAAGTGAAGCGGGTCAAAAAAGATCAGCAGCAGCACAGACAGGAGATGTATGCACTGTTGATGATTCACCTTCTGGGAGTAGAATAAGACATTTAGCCTTGAGTATAAATTCATTTTCACTTTCACTTAATGACCCAAAAGTTCAAAAAATATTAAGTTTTACAAAATTAGGTAATATGACAGATGAGGATGTATTAGAAATGGTAAATGATATAAGAAAAGTAAATCACAAACCAGAAATTTATGATATTACAGAAGATGAAGTATTGTTGGTAGGTCGTAGAAGAACACGCAAAAAAAGACGCAAAACAAAAATAAATTTGTTCCGGCGACAAAGTGGAGGGAAAAGAAGGTGTCGCAAAAAGACGCGTAAGAAAAAAAAAACTAAAAGAAAAAAACGTAAAAAAAATTAAATTTATAATTATATTTAACTATAAATTTAAGAACTTGTAGGTTTAGAAAAGAACCATCTAAGAGAGAAATAAGGAGGGAAAACTTTCAAACTATCATCAGCCGTAAGATTAGGTCTATATTTTAATAAAATATAATATATAATGGAAGACATTCCAATAGCACCTGTTGTACCAATTCCAGCTGGAGCAGCGCCATTAGCAATCCCTACCGCTGAAGCATATATTCCTCCTGTATCAATGTTTGATTTAATACCAGGTAGAAGATATATTATAACAAATAGAAGAGTAAATGCTTTACATGTAAGAAATCAACACCAACATAATAGTTATGCTGAAAGAACACATAGTTTTATTGGTACTTTTCTATATTTAACAAAACCCAAAGGTCAATATAATTATAATAGTTATCATCCAATGAATTTTTTTAAAGATTTAGAAAGAGAACGTGATGACGAAACCGAATTAACTAGCATTAGTGATTTTACACGTTCGCCCCTTTTTAGAGATTCTTCTTTGTTAATGAATCAAAATGATGTTTATCCAATATTTCATTATGAACAAGGGTTAACAGAAGCACAACTACAAGATTTAACGTTACAAGCAGAATTTAATTGGATCAGAGGTGATTTATATCAGGGTGGCAGACGAGTAAGTGATGAATCTCCAGGGGCAAAATTAATTAAAGATTTTAATGGTAGAATTATGCCAGCTTTAACAGGTGAGCACACTCATTATGCCCCCGAAACAATACAATCATGGAGAGAACAGGTATTTAATAAAATTCCTCAAGAACCTATACCTGGATTATTATATTATGGTTATGATGAACATAGCAATTTATATAAAGGATATAGTCGTTGGGGTGGTCATATGTCTAATACAGCATATACTGAAGAAAGAAATTTTAAATATAGTATGGTTAAACAATGGAAAACACAGTGGTATACACAAAATCCGAATTATAGTAGAAATTATGGATTTCGTGGAGGACTTCCACAAGCAGCAAAAGATGCCGGATATACATCATTTGCCGAAACATATTTTAATCAACCAGAACTTCTTAGTAATAATGGGCGTATTGGATTAACTCAAATACAAAGTCAGTTATTAAGATACAATTTAATGATAGTTTTTCCACGATATTGGTCATTTACATATAATCCCGAACATCAAGATGATTTAACTCCAGGAGAAGCAGAAATATTAGCAGATAGAATAAGACGTGGTGCGATACCTGCTCGAGCAATAGGAAGACCCCGTAGAGAAAGAGCAGCAAGAAGAGCATTAGATGGTGGTGGGCGACGAAAAAAAACAAAAAGAAGAAAAAGAAAAAAAACTAAAAAGAAGAAAAAGAAAAAAAACTAAAAAGAGAAGAAATAAATACTGAATTTATTACAAAATCTAATTATATTTATATATATATATATGCGCACTCGTAAAAATGGAAAAATAAAAAGAAGAAAAACACGTAGAAGAAGAAAAGGAGGAGAATTAATTTTAGATAAATTAAGCAAAGGAATAGACAGATTTAAAAATAGTATGAAGAAAATAAAAAGTGGTATGGATAATGCAAAAATAGCAAAAAAAATGGCTTCTATTGTATCGTCAACAAATAAGATTGGAAAAAATACTGTTAATAAGATAAAAACAGCAAAGAAAAAAATAACTCTTTGCACTGCGGGAGCAATAGCAGACCGAATTGCGTGTTCTGAGAAGTTTCAACACACTTCCGAACCTCCTCATTGGAGACCACCCGAATGGTTTCAAAAAAATCCTGAGCATTCAGAGTTTCTTGAATTTATGTGTAAAAATTCACATAATATATCAGATACTTTAAATCCTGGTAACTTTGATTATTTTAGGTCTAGTAATGGTGAAGGTTGTCAATCCAGAACTGAAGATAAATTATTGGCAACAAGTGAGGAAATAAATAGAAAGAATCGCAGGAAGGGGGAGGAAGAATATTTAAAACTTTCTCCAGAGGAGAGAGAAAAAAGGAATAAAGAAGAAAGAAAATTCAAAAAAGAGCACGGGATAGATTTAATAGATTCCGATCAGAAACACCATATTTTAGTAAATCAAAAACAAACTGTATTGAAGCGGAAAGGTAGAGGAAAAAAGAAACACTTGAGTAAAAAAGCAAAAAAAGAAAAGGCAGAAAAGAAAAAAGCAAAAATAGAAGCAGCAGCAGCCCTTGAGAGAATGAGAATGCCTGCTGTGGGTGAGGGACCTGCTCTTCCATCAGCTCTGTCATCTCAAGGAGAAGAAAAAACTTGCGCAGAAATTTTAAAAAAAGGTTTAGGTTATACTACAACATCACAAGCAGAATTCACAAGGTGTAATAATGAGGCAAAAGAACAGGAAAAACTTGTTGCTGAAAATCAAGAAAGAAGGGAAGCAAGGAAACTAAGGCAACAAAAAAAAATACAAACACAAAGAAGAAGGAGAAATAAACCTAAAACCAAGAAAGCATTTAGACAACAAATAGTAGGTGGAGGAAAAAGAAGAAAAAAAACAAGAAAACGAAGAAAACGTAAAACTAAGAGAAGATAACTGATTTAAATAATTGATAGAATTATATGTAATGGTAAAAATTACAAATAATTCCTATATGGAGATTAAAAGTCATTATGATGATGTTTTAAACAAAGATAGAGCTTCTTTCAAATCTAGTAATGATGAGCCAACCCCTATTAGTTGTGTTGAAGAAATGATTAAAAAAATTCCTAAGAGTTTTTGGGATAGATCCCTTGAGAATATGAAAATATTAGATCCAGTTTGTGGAAATGGAAATTTTCATTTTGTGATTTATAACAAGTTAATTAAGAAAAAGTTCTCTCCAAAAAATATTTTAGAAAACATTTTACATTTCAATGACATTGATCTTAACAGAACAATAATGATAAATTCAATATATGAAGCAGATAAATATAATATAAATGTAACAACCCAAGATTATCTTGAGTATAATGAATCTAACCAATTTGATTTAATAGTTGCTAACCCACCTTATGCGAAACTATTACCTAATGGAAAAAGGGCATCAAAAAATCATAATTTAATAAAACCATTTCTTGAAAAATCATTAAAATTATTAAAACCTAACGGTTATTTACTTTTTCTTACACCAGACAATTGTATGTCATATGCTGATAGAAACAAATTAATACAAAGAATAACCTCATTACAAATTATGTATTTAAATATTCATACAGCAAAAAAATATTTTAAAAAAGTAGGCTCAAGTTTTATTTGGTATTTAATTAAAAATACGCCTGGAAAAAGAAAATTTACAGTTGAAGGTATAAGAAAGGGTGTAAATTATAAAAGTAAAGTAAAAAGTGAAATGAGAAAATATATCCCACTTGTTTATAATGATATAATTCAGTCTATATTACATAAAACAATAGATAGTAATTTACCAAAATTTAAGGTTGAAACATCTAGTGATTTACATAAATATACAAAGAAACACTTAATAACAATAGAACAAGATGAAGAACATCCTTATAGATTAATCCATACACCCAAACAAACAGTATACTCAAGTAGACCACATAAATACCAGGAAGGGTATAAGGTTTTTATAAGTATAACTAGTTATTATTCAGTAGGTGTAGATAATTGTGGTATGACGCAAAATATAGCATTTATAAGATGTGATGATTTTGTTAAGGCACATAATATAAGAGATGTTTTGAAACACCCTCTCTATAAATTTTTAAATGATATTTGTAGATGGGGAAACTTCAATAACATTAGAATACTGCAGTCATTTCCTATTTGTGACGACAGCGAATTAGTATGGCATAAGTTTAATATTAATGAAAAAGAGAAAGAATATATTCTAAGTTTTATTTAAAAAGTAAATTTTAGTTAAATGTATAATGCCTGGTAGAATTGTACATTTAAAAAAAAGACAAGAATTAAAAGATTTTACAAAGACAAGTAATGCTTTTATTATAGATTTTACAGCAACTTGGTGTGGTCCGTGTAAAACAATAGCGCCTTTAATTAAAAAAGCTTGGGAACAAATAAATACACATTTTGATATGGTAATAGTAGATGCCGATGAAGGTAGTGATATTTGTAGCTTTATGAAAGTAAAAGGTTATCCGACATTAGTTAGTTTTGTAAATAAAGAAATGGCAGAAAGCGTTCTGGGAGCTGATATAGAAGGAGTTAAACATTTTTTTAATGAAAGTTACAAAAGGGTATTATCTTAATTTAATAGTTCTATTTAATTTTCTATTAGATTTTTTAATCGTTTTATATTTTTTTCTCTTTTTTCTTTTTTTTCTTCCCCCTCTAGCGATAGCAGTAATATGTGCTACTTTTTCTTCATGAATAGGGCGAGTATAATTTATATCCCATATTTTTCTATTTTTAATAAATTCTCTAGGTAATTTAAAATTCCACTTATACAGCGAACTATCATCTGGATCAATGGTTCTATTTATAAAGGATTCTCTAGTGCACATCAAAGTTAACTTTTCAAAATTTACTCTAAAATAACTATATAAGGCGTTAAAATCATCATTTATATCCGTTAAAGATTGTCTAGCTAACTCCTGAATTATTGGCGGCTGCATGTTATAGACCCAGAATAATTGTAAATTAAGGTGTGGTGCAACGGCGTTTTCATCAGTTGACCTGATTATTCTTTGATCATCAAATTGAACCCCTGTTGTATTTTTGTAACCACAAAAAAAAGCTATCATATACGCAAAAAGCATAGTTGGATCTTTGCTTACCAATACATTACCTATAATTTCTCTAAAAACTGAAGTATCTAAATAACCAACAAGCGTAATCCATGAGAACCAACCCATTTCACTTACAGCAACAGAAAACATATTATCTATTTTTTTTTGCTCTTTGTTATTTATTAATTTTTTAAACTTGTTTTTATTTTTTTTTATAAACATAACCATAAATAGCCATTGAATATATATATATGGTGGTATTTTGTGTCTATATTTTTTATCAGTTGGCATATTACCAATATGACCAGGTATTGAATACATTGTTTGTTTGATAGCCATGTTTGAATACAATGTAGTGGAAATATAAAATACTAAACATTCTATTTCTTGATCCGTAACCCGTTCATCCTCTAATAACATTTTTATAATTTGCATTAAAAAAAAGTTTTCCCCTTGTATGTAACCGTTATTAATATTTCTTTTAAGTCTCTGTGATTCTATAGCAAACATTACATTTATACAAATTTCATATATTCTATCCGGTACTACTGGATATTGCCTGGTGAGAGATCGCGGTATATCTCTACTTAAGGTGCTCATATTTTTAAATAATTCGTTGATATATTCATCTGTTTCTCCACCTTTTATTCCAGCAGCAAGTAACGTATCTTTTAACTCACGCATTTCCCTTCCGTCTCCCCTCTGGAAAATTTTATAAAAGTCTTTGGGTACCATGTTCTTATATGTATTATATTCCCGACACGCTTTTGTAATTTCTTCTTGACTTGGGTAACCAAGCACGCTCCACCAATTGAATTCTTCATCCATAGGGTCTCTTATATCTGATAGTTGTGATTGTGAAATTTGATTAAAATCAGCAGTGAACTCGTATTTTGTCTCTTTACTATCCATATTATTATATACTGTGAATAAATTAATAAATATAAAATAATATAAAAAATTATATGGAAGATTTTGATTTAGATATAGATAATTATGGTTTAGAAGATATATTAAATCTTTTTCATTTAGATTATAAATTTGAAAAATCTAGTATGAAAAAGGCTAAAGCAATGGCATTAAAAACTCATCCAGATAAAAGTGGTTTAAAAAAGGATTTTTTTTTATTTTTTATGAAAGCTTATAAAATGTTAGAGGCAATATATGAATATAGATATAAAAAAGAACAGTGTGCTAAAAAACAAGAATATTCAACTGATATAAATAGAGAAAACCAACAATTATTGAAAAAATTAGATGGAAAAAGTGCGAAAGACTTTAATAAGTGGTTTAATAAAATGTTTGAAGAAGTGAGAGTAAAAGATGAGGATGTTGATTCAGGATATGGTAGTTGGTTTAAATCAAATGAAGATATAAATACTGAACAAGTGAAAGGACAAAGACAAATGAATGATGCTATAGAAAGAAGGAAAAGGCAAACAAAAGCATTAGTTAAACACACCGGTATAAGAGAAATGGAAGTAGGCGGTGGGTATGGTTTAGCTAGACAAAAACCTCAAGAATATAGTAGTGATATATTTAGTAATTTACAATATGAAGACTTAAAAAAAGCACATACAGAAACAGTAGTGCCTGTAACAATAGAAGATTATGAAGCAAAACCAAAATTTGATAGTGTTGAGAAATATGTAAGATATAGAGAGCAACATACACCAAGTATGGTTTCTTTAGAACAATCAAAACAAATGATGAAAGATAGAAATATAAAAAATGATAAAATAAATACGGAAAGAGCATTTAGACTAATAAAAAGAGATGAAGAGATATCAAAATCAAATAAAAAATGGTGGGCACATTTAAAACAATTAGAAAATTAATAAATTATTTATTATATATATAAATGAAAATAGTGAATTATGTGTTAGTATTTATAGCAGTAACCGCAATAGGTATGTTATATGATAGATATAGTAAGAAATTTTACCCCGATGAAGAATTGGATAAATATAATTTAGTAAAAAAGTACTTATTAAATGAAAGCGAATCCCTAGATGGAAATCCATTTTTATGGATTCATACTAAACATGAGATAAATGCTAGAGATTGGCAAAGTTTTAATTCAAGAAACAGTAGAAATTTAAATCAACCATATAAGGATCTTTGTGTAGAATCAATTGTAAATCACTGTAGTGATAGTTTTAAAATTTGTTTAATAGATGATAGTTCTTTTGAAAAAATAATACCTGAATGGACAATTCAAATGGATGGGTTAGCCGAACCAGTAAAAGAGAAAGTAAGAGTATTAGCATTAACAAAATTATTACATACATATGGTGGTATGTTAGTTCCAAATTCAACAATTGTATTAAAAGATTTAAAACGATTATATAATGAAAAGGTTTCAGGTAACAAAATGTTTACAGGTGAAATGCTTAATAAAAGTGACAGTAATGCCTACAGTCGTTTTGGACCAAGTAGTAAATTATTAGGATGTGTAAAAAATTGCCCAGGAATGAAAGACTTGTCTGAATATTTAGAAATATTAGTATCCACGGATAATACAGATCAATCAAATTTTGAAGGAAATATAAGTAGACATCTTCGTAAGTTAATGAAAGATGGTAAATGTAATATTATTTGTGGTAAAGGGTTAGGAACCAAAAATAAAGAAAATAAAGTTATTTTGATAGATAATTTATTAGAAAGTTCAAGTTTAGATTTATGTATGTGTTCATTATTTTGTATAATTTTACCAGATGAAGATATATTAAATAGAACAAAATATCAATGGTTTGCTAGATTAAATCATATGCAAGTTTTAGAAGCAAATACACAAGCAAGTAAATTTTTAGTTATAAGTCGTGGTAGATAAAATATTTGATTTCATACTTAGACTTTGAATATTTAATATCAGAAGTAAACGGAATATGGTGATATTTACATATTTGTCTGATAAGGGTAATAAAATTTTTATAGTTTTGTTCTCTTTCTAAATAATGATGTTTAGATTTAAAATAATATTCTTTTAAATCTTGACAAAATGGTGTAACCTGTTCTTCCAACTTTATTCTTTTGAAAGATTCCTTTGAAAAAATATATTGATTATTATTTTTTTCACAATATTTGTCAATAAAAGTAAAAAAAAGATTTTTAGGGAAAGGATTTTGAAATATTTGACTCATATATTAACTAATGTTATTAAATTTTTATTTATAATAATTTTAATAATTCGTTTGTAAAGAGAGCTAATTCTATTTCATTTTCATGTAGAGTATGAAAAAGAGCAATATATTTTAGAATTAGCTTAATAACTTTATATTTAATATCTTCATCTAAAATATTTGTAATTTTAATAAAAGTAAAATATGAATCCAATATGTCCATAACAGAATACCCTTTATTGTAAATAGAATTTATAATTTGGATAGAAAATTTAAGATTTTTATTTTTATACCATTCTTCTGTATATTTTTCAAATTCATAAAAACTAATATTAGTACATATTTCTTTTACCTTTTTTTCAGTAATATTAATATTTAATAATTTAAATTTTTCCATATAATTTATTAATAATCTAATAGAATTATTACAAATAGTTAAAATAAATTCTTCAGATTTTTTGTCGATTGTAAGCTTTTCTGCTTTTTTAATTTGGGTAAATATAATTTTTAAAAAGTTTCTATGTATAGGGTTAATTTTTATGATAGTGCATCGTGATTGAATACTATCTATAACTTTTTGTGTGTTTGAACAAGAAGCTAAAAAATGAACATTATGACTATATTTATCTATACAATTTCTAAAAACTTGTTGACTTTGGTCATTAATAGAATCAATATCGTCAAGTATAATAAATTTTTTTTTCCCAAAAATCATAGATGGAGTTTGACAGAAAGTCTTAACTTCTGTTCTATAATATTGGATACCTTGTTCCTTAAGATTATTGATATATAAAACATTTTGTTTAGGTATATTTTCTCTTTGATAGTATTCTCTTATTATAGAATACAATAGAGATGTTTTACCGCATCCAGGATTACCAACAAGTAAAATATTTAAATTATTCATATCAATAAGTGTATTTAATAATTCAATGTATTCTTTGTCTATTGTAAAATCCTTAAAAAAAATAGGTTGATATTTTTTAAGAAATGGTATATTCATAATAAATTAAGTAATAAAGTATTTAAGTTTATATTTATATATTTTACAAATGGATTATTATAAAGTTTTAGGAGTGAAAGAAACTTCAACAGATGAAGAAATTAAGAAAGCTTTTAGAAAATTGTCTATGAAACATCACCCAGATCGTGGAGGTGATGAAGAACAATTCAAAAAAATAAATGAAGCATATCAAACATTAGGGGATGTTGAAAAAAGACGAATTTATAAAATGAGAGGCCATAATCCGTTTTCTAATATGAATGGTCAAGAAGCAGATTTAGATCCAATATTTAAAATGTTTTTTGGAGGAGGATTTCCAGGAATGCCAGGAATGCAAGGAATACCAGGAATGCCAGGAATGCCGGGAATGTCAGGAATGCCTGGAATGCCTCACGTTCAAATTTTTAGAAATGGTAGACCAATGAATGTAAATTCATTACAAAAACCTGAGCCTATAGTTAAAACAATAAAAATAAAATTAGAACAAGCATATACAGGAATAACTTATCCTTTACAAATAGAAAGATGGATAGTTATAAATAATGTAAAACGAATGGAAAAAGAGAAAGTATATGTTAAAATAAATAAAGGTGTAGATTCGGGAGAGATAATTATAATAGAAGGTAAGGGAAATGTGTTAAATGAAAGAATAAAAGGAGATATAAAATTATTTATAAATATAGAAAATAATACAAATCTTAAAAGGGAGGGATTACATTTGAAAATAAAAAAAGAAATAACATTAAAGGAATCTTTAACAGGATTTAAATTTGATATTAAACATTTAAATGGAAAAACATATACAATAAATAATGATTCGGGTAATATTATACCAAGTAATTATACGAAAGAAATTCCCAAATTAGGTATGACTCGTGAAGGTATAACAGGTAAGTTAATAATTCAATTTTCCGTTATATTTCCTGAAAAATTAACAGAGGAACAAATATTGAAATTAAAAGATATATTATAAATTAAAATTATCAAAAACATTTTAATTTATGCACCAGAAATTCTTTTTGTAGCAATATCAGCGGAAACAATATAAATAGAATTTTCAGTAATGATAATGTATTCTGTTTCAACTTTGTAAATTTTAGAAACAGGACTAGTGTATTCTTCTTCGCTTTTAACTAATAATTTTTCACCTCCATCTCTAACACCAATTAAAACCTTTTTATCACAAGAAGATGTCCAATAATCAAACATAATAGGTTTATCTTCAACAATTGCTAATTTAGCGCAATGTTGTAAAGTAGTTCCTGTAGGTAATCTGTAATTTGTACTATTTTCCGTGGTTGCTTGTTCTGACATTTTTATATTGTAATTTTGTTTAAATCTTTAAATAGTTATTTTTTTAAAAAAATAATATTTAAAATAATAAATGGAGACATCAAAAAAAACGAATATATTTGAGACTACAAATTACAATAAAACTTTAACAAATTTACATTCTAGTGTATTAATTAAATTTTGTGATATAATAAATGAATATTTATTTCATATTACTGAAAACATAATTATTCAAAATAGAGAATATTATATTTTTATTTTGTTACGAGGGTTAAGTACAATTAAACATATTTTCAATACATTGTTGCTTTATACAAAAAATTTAGAATTAACAGTTTACCATACAAAAAAAGCTTATTTATTTTATGTAGAATTTATTGGTCAAATAGGAGATGATAATAATTCTTATTTACAATTAAACTCTAAAGATGCAACTTTATTTGTTTATAAAAAAACAATTTTTGAAATAAATAATGAATATAGAAAACAATTTGTGTTGAATAATGATGAAAAAGATACATTTAAATTATTTGATATATTTTCAAAACTAGTAGTAGAAATATTTGAAACAGTTGTATATAATGATAATTTTAAGGGAGACACAAGAATGAGTTATATGATGTATATTCAAAAAATGACGAATAAAGCAGTTAATAAAATCATAATGATGGATAAAAATATAACAGAAAAAATAGATATTTGTGAAAAATATTTATATTATAAAAATTTACTGAAAAATAAATCTATTACTATAGATGAATGTTTATTTTTTAATTTATCAAATTTATTTTTAAAAAAAATACAAAATGGTAAATATACTTCATTTGAAGATATTAATAATAAATTATATCATAAAAACTGTAATGAAAAATTAGTGAATGAAACACCTTTAAAATTTACAAATTGGTTATTCAACAGAAAACAATAATGTTTTTTTTCTAATTTTTTTAGCTGTTTTTTTTTTTAATTGTAGTATTATTTTGTATACATATATTCGCATACTCATCTCGTAATATTTTTTTTAAGAAAGTATAAATAATATTTAACACCGTGCTATCACAATTTCCAACAATTAAGACACTTCCCGTTCTAAAAATCATAAAAGAGATATGTTGCCATGCAGATTCATATTCTTCGCTTTTTTTTTCATTAGTAATTTTGAAACCATAATGTTCATTATCATACCTGTTATAATGAAATTTACATTGAATACCTGGATAAGAACAAGGATCATATGCCGCACTAATACTATATTTTGTTTTTAAAATTTCATATAGTTTAAATCTATCTATAAAGAACCTACAGCTAAAATTAGAATTAATTAAAACTGTAGATATATCTTGTTTATTATATGAAATACTATCTCCTACAAGCGGTTTTAAAATAGTTATTAATTTATCTAATGTAATTGTTAATAATTCATCAAATTGTATTCCTGGTATTTCTAATTTACCCGTATTAAATATTTTTACATGAACCTCTTTAAATATGCCTTTATAAAATACACGAAGAATAATAGCAAAACAATTATAAAATGCCCCTTTTTTCTTTTTCCTATAACTTATAAGGTCTTTTTTAGATAACCCAACATCTATTTTTCTAATATCTTTAAATTTTACCTTTCTAGCATTTGGATTATTTACTTTAGATAATATATTAACATCAATATTTTTTGTAGATTTAATCCTTTCGTCTAATAATTTAGCTTCTTCAACCGTCTCACAGTTTATTTTAATGCTTTTTTTTATAATACCTTCTTCCTGTTTGTAATAATCCATAACATTTAATTTCCAAAAAATATCATATAATTCAATTGTAGAACTTAGGTAGGCAATCTTTGTTTGAGTTGATATATAAATATCACTACATTTAGGGATGTCTGTTTTAATATGTTCTTCTTGTAAAACTAAGTTATCAGATAATGTATTATTTGATAATTGATTTTGAAATAGAGCCCATTCTTCATCTAATTCAGTCATGTTAATAATATAGTTCTTTATATTAGTTTTAAATCAATTTTATTTTCTATATTTGTATATAAATGGAAAGTATTCCAATTACCAAGAGGAGAACCAAAAAAACCAAACCAAAAGAGGACGATAATTTAGGCAATATTATCGAAGAATATTGTCTAAAAAGAAACCAATTTAATCCAAGAAATAATTCTCCCGACATGTTTAATAAAAAATTACAACATAGAATGCAGCTATATTATAATACATTATATACACTTTCTAGTTCACCTAGCAAATATTGAAGTAAATATCTTTCTTTTACCGTATTATTATGAATAATAAATTGTAAAGAAGAAATAAATTTACTATTTAAAATACCAGGTTTATTACTTATTAAATATGCAATAAACTGTAATATAAACTCTTGTTGTTGTATATTATATTTTTCACAAGTTTTTAGTACTAATTGAAATTTATTTTTTTTAGTTTTTTTTAGTTTTTTTATTAATGATTCTACAAATTTGTCTGTAAATATATCCAAACTCTTTGATATATTATAATGATTGGATTGTAAATAATTTATCATACTCCTAATATCCGATTTAAATCTATATTGTATGCTCTTTAATTGTTTATCTTTTATATTTAATTTTTCAGCTTTTGCTATTTTCTGTAAAAATGAAAATGTATCCTTTTTAGGTAATTGACAAAATCGTAATCTAATAAATTCATTTTGTAAAGCGGTGTCAATTCTACTGATATAATTACAAATTAAACAAAATCTAATATTATTTGAATATTGTTGAATTAAGTATTTCAATGCTTGTTGTGCATTTTTTGTCATATAATCCACTTCATCTAATATTACAAATTTCATACCATTACCAAATAGAGTTTTAGTATTAACAAATTGATTAATTTGATTGCGTATAACATCAATTCCTCTATCATCACTCGCATTTAAATGTATCATTAATCCTTTCTTTTTCTGTTTATATACTTCCTGATATCTATTAATTAAATTTATAATAGTTGTTGTTTTACCTGTTCCCGGTGGCCCGTAAAATAATAAATTAGGAAAACTATTTTGAATAATTATATTTTCCAATAATTTCTTATTTAGGGGATCTAATACAATATCATCAAAGTGTGTTGGTCTATATTTTTCAACCCAGGGTCTAGTATCTGTCATTGATAATATTATATTTAAAATACTTTTTAATCTCTTTAAATTATATATTAATTATGTCATCTAAAAATGAACAAAAAATGCCTGATAAAGAAAGAAAATCTGTTAAGAGACCATCTAATAAAATTAAGAGTGCAGTAATAACAATAGGTAGATGGCACCCTCCTCATAAAGGCCATGAAGTTTTAATACAAGGAACTATAGATGCGGCCGATGAAATAGGTGCGGACCCATTCGTTTGGATGTCTCCACTTCCCAAGCAGGCGGATGGCATAACACCTGATAAAGATAAATCAAATCCGTTAACCGTCTGTTCTAGATTTTATTATTTGGATAAAATGTATCCAGCGAGAGAAGATGGTCCAGATTTGATATTTCTTAGTGATTGGAATAATATTCGAGCCCAAACAGCAAAAGAACTAGGAACAGGAGCCTCTCCATTGGCATCCAATATACTAACAAGAGACAAGTGGAAAAAATTTCTGCCTCAAAACTGGAAAACTATGACATCTTGTCAAAAAATGAAATATTCGCGTATAAAAAACCAAGTTCTTGAGGGAGAAAAAGGGTCATCCATAAAAACATATATTGATAGATATCGATCAACTAGATATGATGGTGTTAAATATGATACGTTTGATTTTATTACCGACCAATATAGTCCAAAGAGAAGGTTACCGTCATATCAATGTTTAAAATATTTAAAAAAAAAAAGATATGATGAAGTTGTACTTTTAGTAGGAAGTGATAGATTTGAAGCCTTTAAAACATATAATCAGGAAACAGGAGATGATTTTTTTAAAAAGTTTAAAATTAGCTGCGAAGGTGCTCCAAGAGGTCCACGAGGCCAAGGATTGCTAAAAGGACAAGCATCTAAAAAACCGATGTGGAGTAGATGTGGTCTCAGGTTGGTAAGAACGACCGACAATGACTTTAATAATACTTTAACTATGATGGAAGGATTATTGGAGACAGAAGTTGAAAATGAAGAATCTAAAGAATCTAAAGAATCTAAAGTATCACCCTCCACCTCTAATAAAACATTTACTCCAGCTGAGGAAGTAAGAAGATCGGGAAAGTATTCAGGTACTATAACTAGAAATGCTGCTTTGCTAGGAAATGTGGTAGAATTTGTAGATGCTGTAAAAATAGGTAATATGACGGATATGGATTGTTTATGTATGTTCAATGAAATAAGAAGTGTGGGAGATGGACAGACAGTTTATCCTCCATATACTAAAGATAGATTTATGGAGATATTGTTAAAAGATAGGCTTGGAGCAGATATAGATGGCGCTATAAATTTTGCTATCACAGGTCCTGCTAAAAGGAAAGAATTAAGGAGACAAAGAGGGTATGGTAGAAAAACAAGAAAAAAGAAACGCAAGAAAAATAGAAAAACTAAAAAAAAGAGAGGTAACAGAAAAACTCGTAGAAAAAAGACGCGCAAAAATTTTATAGGTGGAAAAAATAGGAAACATAAAACAAGAAAAAAAAAAAAGAAATTGATATTTTATTAAATTAAAAATTAACTTAATAAAATGAATAATAATACTATAATGACTGGTTATTTGAAAGTTATTTTAGGATGTATGTTTTCTGGTAAAACGACAGAGCTTATTAAAGAATATAATCGTCATAAAGCCTGTGGAATTAGATGTTGTTTTGTAAATCATATTACTGATGATAGATATGGTTCAGGAACAACAATAACCAAAACTCATAATCAAAATAGTATTACCAATGATAAAAGCTGTAAAAAATTAACAGATGTATTATGGGAATGTGAGAATTACGACGCATTCTTTATTAATGAGGGTCAATTCTTTGACGATTTATATGAAGGTGTTAATTATTTAGTGAATATGCAAAATAAAAAAGTATATGTATGTGGATTAGACGGGGATTTTCAGCGAAGAGAATTTGGTTCTATTTTAAAGATACTTCCATTATGTGATGATGTTGTAAAATTAAAAGCAATTTGTAAATCTTGTAAAATTAGAGACGGTATTTTCACATTTAGATTAAGCGATGAAAAAGAACAAATGCTAGTAGGAACGGATAATTATACAGCATTATGCAGAAATTGTTATAATTTACTAAAAAATCCAGAACAAAATGTTTAAACGCACAAAAGATATTTTAAAAGTATTTAAATTAAGCTTGTTTATTTTTGTATATTAAAATGCCAAGGACAAAAAAAACTACTAAGGAAAAGCCTCCACCCAAAAAAAGAGGTAGAAAACCTAAGCCAAAAACAAATGTAGAAAAACCTCCTCCAAAAAAAAGAGGCAGAAAACCTAAGGGTGGAAAAATTGTTAAGAAAATTCCCAATTTAACAAATACTATTATCAATAAACAACCAAATATAATATTACAGTTAAAATGTAATTCAAAAGATTTAGAAAAATTAAATGACTTTAATGTAAATTATACGCCTCATATTAATAATCCTGAATCATATAATATATTATCAAATACAAAAATGTTTGATTTGCCTTATACAGAAATTGAAGCAGAGAAAAAAAATATACCTAAGATTAAAAATACAATTATAAAAAAAGAAGAAGTGAATTCAAATGAAGTAGATATTAAGGAATTGTGGGACAAGTTAAATAAATTAAAAAAAAATTTGAGAACAAATAATGTTTCTGATAAAAGAGCTTGTTGTTTTTGGTGCACTTATGATTTTGATAATCCTGCTGTTCACATTCCCAAACAATATAATGGCGAGTGTTTGGATGTATATGGTTGTTTTTGTAGTCCTGAATGTGCTTTATCTTACTTAAAAAATGAACAGTTGGATGATTCCACTAAATGGGAAAGATACGCATTGCTTAATAATGTATACAGTAAAATATATGATTATGAAAAAAGTATTAAACCCGCACCCGACCCACATTATACCTTAGACAAATATTACGGTAATTTATCAATACAAGAATATAGGAAATTATTAAGTAAAGAAAGGATATTTATGATTGTCAATAAACCAATGACAAAAATTCTACCAGAATTATATGAAGAAAATAATGAAATCCCCAATGTTTATAATAATATTCTTGATACAAAACAAAAACAAAATTCAAATAAATTTAGACTAAAAAGAAGTCAAACTAAACAGACAAAAAGCAATGCTATTACAAATAATTTTAATTTATAATGTATAAATATCATTACATTATAAATTAATTACTTCATTTTTAGGCTCTTCTTTCATTTTACTATATTTTTTATTTGGTAATAATTTGCCCGGACATAAAGGGTTTGGACAAGCATCTTCACAAGATAAAACTCTAGGTGGATCATATTTACAATTTGGATGTTCCTTTTTTACTTCTAAAAATTGAGCATATACTCTTTTTAAATATTCTTGTTTTTTTTCTTCGGCTGCTTTTCTTTTTTCAAAATTCATTGTAACTGTGTCCATAAATCCACGTATTTCCCCCATCATTTTTTGATTTACACTTCTATTGTCTTTTTTTTCAAGTTTTATATTAAAATTAGGATTTAAATATTCTTTTATAACATTCATATAATTTCCTTCCCATTTTTCTAATTTTTCCTTAGCCTCCTCCTCTGTATAATTCGTTTGACTTTTTATCAATGCTATGGCACCGTCATATCTATCTTTTTTATTCATATAAATAAAAATATAATATAAAAAATGATATTAAACGGAATTATTAATTATTACTTAAATGTCTATAGAACAACAATCCCATAAAAATAAATCTGAAGGAATTGATATTTCTTCTATGTTGAATGATGTTAATAGGGTTTTACATAGTCATCTTACAAATATATTAACACCTATGATTCAAGAAAAGAACAGTATTCATAATATTTTACTAAATATGCCGATGGTAAAAAAATTACAAGAAGAACATTTGAAGGCACAACAGGCAGTTTTTGCTATTCAAGCAGAAGCAAAAGCATTGAAATTATTTTATCATGGTGAAATGCAAGCAAAACAGGACGAATTGATAAAAGTAAAAAATGAATTATTAGCTGCTTTAAAAAAGTTAGATGAGTATAAAAATGTAACATTAGAAGTAAAAGATATACCTAGAAATGAAACAACACCATCTATTAAAAAATTTACAAATGATCCTTCTATTAAAAATGAAAAAATTTTAGAAAATGAATCATCTATTAAAATTGTTAATCTATCTAGTTTAAACAGTTTTTCAATTTTATCTGGAGATGAAGAGGAAGAGGAAGAGGAAGAGGAAGATGAAGATGAAGATGAAGATGAAGATGAAGATGAAGAGGAAGAGGAAGAAGATGACGAGGAAGATGATGATGGTCTTAAAAAAGCGGTAGCAAAAACAGTATTAAACGCACAACAATCAGAAGATTATCCAACAATTGATACTGCTAGTGAAGAAGAGGAAGATGGAAAAAATGATTTAATTAGCGCCGAGAAAGCAAAAGATGAAGAAGATGAGAAAGAAGACGAGGAAGAAGACGAGGAAGACGAGGAAGAAGACGAGGAAGAAGACGAGGAAGAAGACGAGGAAGAAGATGAGGAAGAAGATGATGATGAGGAGGAAGAGGAGGAAGAAGATGTGGAAGAGGAGGAAGATGAGGAAGAGGAGGAAGATGAGGAAGAAGAGGAAGAAGATGAAGAGGATTTTGAAGTTGAAGATGTTGAAATAGATGGGGAATCTTATGTTACAACAAATACCCAAGATGGAACTATATATAAAATAGATAGTGATGGGGAAATTTTAGAAGATGAAACAGGAGAATGGATAAAAGCAGGATATTATAAAGATGGTATTTCTTTTATTTTATAAATAATATATAAGTAATGGCATTTCAAAATTTATGTCCTCCTGCATTAATATACTTATTATTTTCTATAACTCAAGTAGTAATAGATACTGTAAAAGGATTATATAATACAGCCCTTGTTAAAGTATGGGTAGCCTTTGTGTTTACAATATTATTAAATTACTTATGTAACTTAGGTTTAGGAATAATTTCGTGGCTTATAGTTTTTATTCCCTTTCTTTTAATGACTTTGGTTGTGGCAATTTTATTACTTATGTTTGGCTTAGATCCATCAACTGGTAAATTAAAAATAACAGACCCAAATAAAATACCAGATGATGATCATACACACCACGCACACGATTCAACACATGATGGTGACCACGGACATCATCCTCCAGCTGCTAGGGATGATAAAGAAATACAAAAAAAAGATGATCCAGTAATGAAATATTACAAATCTATGAAATCAGGCACTGGTGGCGGTGGCGGAGGAAGTAGTTCAAGTACAACAGAAGAAGAGACTTCTCAACAAAAAACAGATAGAATATTAAGTAAGTCCCTTTTATTTTATACTGAAACAGAAACAGACGCAACTTTAAATAAAAATAATCTTAATTTAGATACAAAAGTAGATGAACCTGAAAATAATTTAGATACTAGAAAATATCAAATATTTGTTGATACAGTAACTAGTATATTATCCGGTATGGGAGAAAGTGAAATAGCCAGCGATTTACAAACAAAATCTAATGCCTGTATTAATTCAGCAAAAAAAATGGATAAAACAAGTGCTCAAAATTCAATAAATGAATGTTTTGAGGGATTAATGACAGCCATTTATAATCAATTCACTCCTGAAAAAGCAGCATTATTAAAAAGAAATATTAATGAAATAAATTGTAGGGATAATGAACCAGATATATCTTGTGAAAAAAGAGTTCAAGATAATTGGTGGAATTAATTTAAAATAAAAAGAATTTAAATTATATATTATTATAATTAATATATAATGTGGGATATAGTTTATTATTTAGCAGGTGTAAGTATTGTAGGTTCAATTGGTTATGGTATTTTATATGTTTGTGATAGAGATTCTGCGGAATATATTGCCCAAAAAGCAAGTTGGAACGCAGTAAAAGCTTATCACAAAACAAATTTAGAAATAAATAATTTGAAAAGATGGTATAATATGAATACACGAGAAAGAGTATATAAAAGCGATGATGAAAATGAAGAATTACAAGAAATAAATATCAATGATGTAGAATTTATCGGTTATAAAGAAAGTGATGATACAACATATACAAGTTATCATATAGAAAATAATTCATATATTGAAAATAATGATTTTGATTTGATGTTTTTAAAAAAAAAAGAGAGTGATACACATTTATATAAAAGAATAAAAGATAAAACAGAAGTGGATGTAAATATAAAAATGGAAAAAATAGATAAGCAATTTATTCAAATAGAACTTTGTCAACATGACACGAAAACAAGCATTCATAAAAATTTAGAAGGGTTTTATTTAAAAGACAATGATTTATTGGATTATACATTTTTAAAATGGTATGTTAATACATTTCATGGAATAATATTAGCAGATACATATAAACTTAGTATTATAGATTCAGATATAAATATGTTTAAATTAGAAAAAAACCAAGGCATAACAATAAATGCTAGAAAAAATTATGCTGTTACCACTATTGATAATTAATTATATATGTTTAAAAAAATATATATAAACAAAATTGATTAATATTAATACATAATGGAAGTGTCCCAAACAATGGAATCTCCATCCGCAACTGAACAGCACCCTTTATATGATAAATGGGTTTTATGGGCTCATTTACCACACGATACAGACTGGAGTGTTAAAAGTTATATTAAAATAATGACAGTAGAAACTATGGAAGAAGTGATATCGCTTCTCAATAGTGTTCCCACTCTAATGGTCAAGAATTGTATGTTGTTCTTTATGCGTAATGGTGTAAACCCAACTTGGGAAGATCCTAAAAATTGCGATGGTGGGTGTTTTTCGTTCAAGGTTTTAAACAAAAATGTAGCAAGTGTTTGGAAAGATTTATCTTATGTTTTAGCAGGAGAAACAGTTTCAAACGATCATAAATTTCAACAGAAGGTAACAGGTATTACAATTTCCCCCAAAAAATCATTTTGTATATTGAAAATATGGATGAGTGGTATGGATTATCAAAATCCACGCGTGATCACACAAATTACTGGATTGGATATCAAAGGTTGTTTATTTAAAAAACACAAGCCCAATTATTAAATTTATATATAATTAATTATATATAAATATGATTAATAGTTTATTAGGATTACTTAGAGCATATCCATTAATAACATCTTTTTCATCGTTGATAGTATATTTTAATACTGAAAATATAGATTTAATAATGTTAATAGTTGCACTTACAATTAATGATTTAATAAATACTTTTTTAAAATATAAAATATGTGCGCCATTAATGGGAACTAGTAAATGGTCTATTTTTGGATACGGCACTAGACCAAAAGGGGCAAAGCATTGTTCGTTATTTGTAGAACCAGGTAGTAATGGAATACCAAAGGGTAGTTATGGTATGCCTTCCGGACATTCACAAAATGCGATGTTTTTCACCACATATATGGTTTTACATTTGATTAACAGTAATTATAATAAAATAACACAAAATGCGGGTATAGTATTATTTTCTGTTTTAGGAATTATGGTTATGTATAGCAGAGTATATTTTAAATGTCATACAGTTCAACAAGTAATTATTGGTGGATTATTGGGTGGAATCTTGGGTGCGTTATATTTTAAGAACAAAGATAAAATAAAAGAAAAAATAAAAGAAATCTCTAGATAATGTATATGACAGAAGTTCTGACCCAAATTATAGATAGTATGAGAAATGTTCAACATGGTGGTAAAAGAAAAACTCGTGGGAAAAAAAGGAAGAGAAAAAATAAACACAAAACCAAAAAGAGAAAAAAAAGAAAGAAGAAAAAAACAAAAAAAAGATTTAGAAATCAAAGAGGGTGTAAAAGATAAATATAAATAATAATTTATAATTTATATTTAATTAGCAGGTAATGGTGCGAGACATAATTTAATTTCACCAAGACTAGCAACACTATATTTAACAACAAGAGGTAAATCATTTTCCAAAAACATTTCTATATTACTACAAAGATTAGTGCATTTAATGAAATAGCCAAGATTTTTTAAGGAAAATTCTCCTTGTATAACCTCGGTAGTATCTGTTTTTTTTACAAATTCAGTAACACCATCAGATTCTGTTCTATTAATTTGTGCTGTTGCGAAAGGACCAACACAAGAAAAAACTAATTCACTTCCAATAGATTTTATTTCTAACCGTTCGGATATATTACTTAAATCTCTTATAATTTTTTGAAAATCTGTAGAAGGAAGATTAATAATTGACGAGAATTTAACGGAAGGCATATCTAATTCTTCTTCATCGGGTTCAATTAATTTTAATTTTTGAATTTTCATTTGTTTGATATCTCCATTTTCAAATTTAAGTCCTAGATATTCAACAATTCCATCACTATAATCCTTTTCTTCAATATAAATAGTCAAAGTATCGTCATTATCAATAGTATTTATTAATTTGAAAAGATGAAACATATTAACACCAATAATGATTTTGGGATATTTACAATAGAAATGTTCAAATTTTAATGCATCTAAAAAAAGATGAGCCAAAATAGTATGTGATTTATCCATATTTATTATTCTAATGCCTGCGGGCACAACATTACCTTTAGCATCAACATAATCTTGAGAAAATACTATGTTTGTTTCCAATAAAATATCTTTTAATGCTGTCATTAGTGTTCTCATAGGAGCAATTTGAACCGTTTTCATTTCTAATACATACGGACTAGATTTGGCAATACTTGTCATATATATTATTAAATCGTATTAATATCTTTAAATACTTATGCGTTTAATATGAAATTTTAGAGTATTATTAATAATAACTAGAAATGGGAAATATATGTGGATGTCATAATAGGGTGACAGATTTAGATATTAAAAAAAATACTATATTTACAAAAAAAGAGTTTGATATTACTTTATATGATCCTGAAATATTGGGGCAAGGTATTTCGGGTAACTCTTATAAATTAAAAATAAACAATAAATTACTTACATGTAAAAGAGTGAAAAAAAAACATTTTAATACAGCATATGATGAAATAGAGATATTAAAGGAAATAGATAATAAGAAATATTTACCAGAATTTTTTTACGCATTACAAACAAGAGATTATTTATATATAATGTATAATTATCTAGAAGGAGTAGATTTATTTCAAATGATTCAAAATCCCTCGTTTGATATGCGAGAATCAACAACATTGGCAACTATTGTAAAAGAAATTACATATGGTCTTGACGCATTATTTAAACATAATTATGTTCACTTGGATATAAAATTTGAGAATATAATAATAAAAAAAACAAAACCAATTCAAATTAAAATAATTGATTTAGCTTATTGTAGAAAATTAAATGTTAAAAACAATATTTTACAACCATTGGGGACATATGGTTATGCATCACCAGAAGTTATATTATATAAAAGATATTTTCATAATACTGATATTTGGTCTTTAGGAGTTATTTTATTTGGTCTTATAACAAATAAACCTTTATTTTCAACTACAGGTAAATATGCTGATATAGTAGAAGAAATGAATAGCTTCCAAAATATATACAGTATGAAAGAATATTTAAAAAATGTAGATATTAAATTAATAGATTTAATGGATAAGGTGTTAAAAAAAACACCATCTTCTAGATTATCTATAAAAGATGTGCTAACTCATCCATTTATTACAGAAAATACAGGAATCCTGGATATATTTTTATAAAATTCGGTATTGTTTTAACGAATTTATAAATAACTTAAATATAGTTTAAATTATTTATAAAATGGAAAATTGTCTTGTAAAGATGACAAGTTTATATGAAACGTATAAATCTTCTCCGGCTACAATTGAAAAGTTAGAATATTATATAAATACACAATTACCTGGTTTATTACATAAATTTAATGAACAAGAAAAGAAAAAATTATTTTTAGAAAAAGAAAGTAATAAATATATTACTAATTTTTTAACTAATCCTGAACGCCAATTTTTCTATATAGCACCAACAGATATTTTTATAAAATATGACGGAGAGAATTATACATTTGTTGATGAAGATAATATTTGGATTATTATTTTAAATGATATAACTGAAAATGAAATTCTTATTGAATGGAAACAAAAAATAAAAGATACATTAATAGAAAAAATAAAAAAACAAAGTTTATTTAATACGATACCTGAATCTTCTACAGTTCAATATGTAATTAATTTTTTCACTCCAACTTTATTTAGTAACAAAGAAGATGTAAAACATTTTATGGCATTAATAGGTGACAATATTTTAGGCAAAAAAATAGATTTAAATTACTTTGTTCCTATTGAAAGTAAATTATTTTTTGATACATTTGAATCAATGTGTCAATATAATTTTAAGAGTAAGTTAGGTATTACTTCCACGATTAGATATAGATATAGAGGTGAAGCTTACGATAAAAGCAGATTGCTTTATTTCACGAAATCAATCCAAAATAAATCTTGTTGGTTGTCTTTTTTAAAAGATAATTTATATAATTTATTAGTTGTTTGTTGTTATTATTCTACTAGATACATTAATGCTGATAATTATGTTAATAAAAGAAATGATATATTTAAAAAAAAAATATTTTATTTGAAAAATAATACAAAACAAGATTTAATTAATCAATTCAAACAAAAAATGATTATACAAGAACCTAATGGTCATATCCATACAAAAGATATGTTTTTCTTATGGAAAATATATTTAAAACAACAAAATTTACCAAATATGATTTATAAAGCAGAATTTGAAAATATAATAAAAGATAATATGATGAATAATAATAATTTATTTTTGAATATCAAAAGTAATTATTTAAATAATACTAAAATTGTTCAAAAATTTTGGAATCAAACAATTAGTAAAGATGCGGAAGAGGAATTAGAAATAAGTGAATTACATGCTTTAATTGTAAAATGGGCAAGTGATCAAAATATTAATTGTACAGATTTTGATGAAAATAAATTACAAGATATTATAAAACATTTTTATGATGATATACAGATAGAAAATGATAAATTTCTTATAGGTATTAAATGTAATTTATGGAACAAACAAAACGATATATTAGACGCATTTCAAAATAAATTCAACAAAAATATTGATAGAGATATAACAATATATGATTCTTATGTTTTATTTTGCAAATATATTAATAATAAAGGTAAATTATTAACAGTAAGTAAAAAATATTATTTTAAATATATTAGTAAAGTTATACCTGAACAATATATTAAGGATTGTTGTATTTTATTAGCATATTGGGAATTACCAGTGATGGTGTAATAATTTTCGCCTAGTTCTTTTTTTTCGGCGTCTTTTTGATTTTTTTGTTTTATTTTTACGCCGAGTTTTTCTCTTCTTCTTTCTTCGGCGTTTCTTAGTTTTACCACCAAAATACTTTTCTTTTTTAAATTTTAAAGTTGCTTTATAATCTCTCATATTAGTTATTCGTTTTGCTTCTGCATCTGTCGCATCTTGTTTTTTTCTATTTGCAATTAGTGTAGGATCTGTTTTAAGGGAATATGTAACAGGCAATTTTTTTTTACGCAACTTCTTAGACATTGTACCTTTTATACCTTCTCCTACAGTTGCAGACTTACCTAAATCAAGAGGATTATTTGATAGATTTATTTGATTATAAAAATGATGATAATCTTTCATAGTTTCATCGAATTCACCAGGTGCGAAAGCTCTTCCCTCCATGCCACCAATGGGTATGGGTGCTCTATATACTTTCTGGAATTTTGCTCTTACTTTTTTTTTATGTGCTTCTTTCTTCCTTTGTTTTCTATATTTTTCCATTTTTTTTCTTTCCTGGTCTGAGAATACAGTACCATAACTGAATGCCATATATAAGATATATAGATTTTATTAAAACTTTAGAAATATTTGCGTTTATATTTTTTCTTGGGTAAATATATAATGGTTAGAAGAAACCGGTCAAGTAGACGTAAACGTAAAGGTGGCAAAGCAGGCAGTTCATACAAAAATTTAGTAGGAACTCGTGCTGAAGTTATGCACGGAACAGCATACAAAACAGGATATGGTGCTACAAAGGATGAAGGTGGTCACTCACTTGTCAAAAAAGATCTTAAATATAACAAAAATGGAAGAATCGTTTCAAAATTAAAGAGTTCTAAAAAGGACAAACTCCTTAAACAACTCCGTGATGCTGGATACACAACCAAAAAAGGTAAATTTGGTGCTGTAAAAACAGCTAAGAAAGGAAAAAAAGCAAAAAACAAAACCAAAAGATGTCGCCACAAAACTGGTAAAAAGAAAGGTAAATACAAGAAATGCAAGAAATAAATACAAGAAGTAATTTAATATATCAAAATTAATTATATATTAAATGTATGGAGCGTAGAAGGTTAAATTATAAAGATAAATTATGGTATGCTAAAGAAGAAGTAAAAGATTTAGAAAGACTTCTAATGGAAGCACAAGAAAGACTTGATAGAGAATATAAAAGAATAGGAGGAAGAACTTGGTGGCAATGGACGTGGTATATTTTGGGTTGGAGATACGATTAATTAAATACTTAAATAATTAAATATCAAAATTGAAAATGATTTAAAAAAATATTAATGATATTATTGATTATTATGTCCACAAAAGCAGAAGACTTAGCAGTTACATATCAAGAAAAAACAGATATTGAGCATATTTTAGATGCTCCTGATACTTATATTGGTTCTATAGAATCCGATAGGGTTGAAAATTGGGTATTAGATGGAGACGATAAAATGAAACATAAATCATACGAATTTATTGGAGGATTATATAAATGTTTTGATGAAGGTATAGTTAATTGTAGAGATCATGTTGTTAGGCTTATGCAAAAACTAGGAAACAAGGAAAAAAATGTTATACCGGTTCGTAATATTGAAATCACAGTAGATAAGGAGACAGGCGTTATTACTATGATGAATGATGGTAATGGTGTAGATATTGCCAAACATCCAGATAATGATTTATGGATCCCTGAAATGATATTTGGACACTTACGAACATCTACAAATTATAAAAAAGATGAAAAAAAAATTGTTGGAGGTAAAAATGGTTTTGGATTTAAATTAGTTCTTATTTATTCTAAATGGGGTGAAATTGAAACAGTAGACCATATTCGCAAGAAAAAATATACCCAGCGTTTTGAAAACAATTTAACTGATATTTTAAGTCCGGTTGTAAAAAAAAGTAAATCTAAACCGTATACCAAGGTTAGTTGGTTACCGGACTATGAGCGTTTCGGTATTACTAAGCTTACAGATGATATGTTTAATTTATTCAAGAAAAGAACTTTTGATATCGGTGTTGTAACTGATAAATCAGTAAAAGTTAAATTTAATGGAGAGGCAGTTCCAAATAAGAATTTTGAGCAATATATGGATATTTATATTGGTTCAAAGGCAGAAACAGAGAGAGTTTATGAATCAACACACGATAGGTGGGAAATCGGTGCTTGTTTGAGTCCTCTTGATGAATTTACCCAAGTATCATATGTAAATGGTGTAAACACAAGTAAAGGTGGAAAGCATATAGATAATATTTTAAACCAGATTGTAAAAAAAATGATTTTATATATTGAGAAAAAGAAAAGGATAAAGGTAAAACCGGCGACAATTAAAGAACAATTAATGTTATTTGTGAATTGTGTTATTGAAAATCCTTCATTTGATAGTCAAACAAAAGATTGTATGAATACGCCATTATCTAAATGGGGCTCCAAATGCGAGATTAGTGATAAATTTATTGATAAATTAGCAAAAATGGGTGTTATGGAAAATGCTATTGCTTCAAATCAAATTAAAGAAACAAAAGCAGCTAAAAAAACAGATGGTAAGAAAACAAAAAATATTAGAGGGATTCCAAAGTATATGGGTGCGAACTGGGCTGGTGGAACAAAATCAGAACAATGCACTCTTATTTTGTGTGAGGGAGATTCAGCAAAAGCAGGAATTGTATCAGGATTGAGTAAAGAAGATAGAAATCTATATGGTGTTTTCCCTCTCAAGGGTAAATTAATGAATACTTTAGATGCTGCACAACATAAAATTAATGCTAACGCAGAGATTACAAATATTAAAAAGATTTTAGGTTTAACAACCGGTAAAACTTATACAAAACAAGAAGCAAAAAAACTATTGCGTTATGGAAAATTACTATTTATGACTGATCAAGATTTAGATGGTAGTCATATTAAGGGGTTGTGTATTAATATGTTTCATTCTCAATGGCACGATTTAGTGAAACTACCAAATTTTCTAGGATTTATGAATACTCCAATTTTAAAGGCAACAAAAGGTAAAAGAGTAAAATCATTTTATAGTGAAAGTGCTTATCAGGAATGGAAGCAATCAAATAATAATGCTAAGGGATGGAAGATAAAATATTACAAAGGACTTGGCACAAGTACAGCTAAAGAATTTAAGGAGTATTTTGCTAAGAAAAAGATAGTAATGTTTGAATATAATGGTGAAACGAGTGATAATGCTATTGATAAAGTATTTAATAAAACACGAGCCGACGATAGAAAGGACTGGTTAGGAAATTATGATAAAGATGTTGTTTTAGACCCTGATAATAATAAAGTTAGATTTGAAGATTTTACTGATAAAGAAATGATTCATTTCTCCAAATATGATTGTGAAAGGAGTATTCCAAATTTAATTGATGGTTGGAAGACTAGTTTAAGAAAGGTTTTGTTTGCGGCTTTTAAAAAGAATTTAGTGAATGAAATTAAAGTGGCTCAGTTTTCAGGATATGTTAGTGAACATTCGGCTTATCATCACGGTGAAATGAGTTTAAATAAGGGTATTATTGGAATGGCACATGAATTTCTGGGTTCAAATAATATTAATGCTCTACTTCCTTTAGGACAATTTGGAACTAGACTAAATGGAGGAAAAGACCATGCGAGTGAAAGATATATCTTTACAAAATTAAATGCTATCACCAGATTTGTATTTCCTAAGGAAGATGAACCAGTATTAAATTATCTTGACGATGATGGAACACCAGTTGAACCAGAATATTATGCTCCAATTATCCCAATGATTCTTGTAAATGGGGGCAAAGGTATTGGAACAGGTTTTAGTTATGAAGGTCTTTGTTATAATGTTAATCATATTATTGAATATTTAAAATGTAAACTAAAAACAAAACAATTTACAGGGGATATTAAACCCTATTATGAAGGATTTAAAGGTGATATTATTGAATATAAGGAGAAGGCAAAGGATGGAGTTGAATATAAGAAATATTTAATCAAGGGTAAATTTGAAGTAGTAAGTTATAATACAATTAAAATTACAGAATTACCCATTGGTACTTGGACAACAACATATAAAGCATTTCTTGAAACTTTAATGGAAGATAAAGATAAAAAGGGTAAAAAGAAAAGTCCTATTGTTAAATCTTATACAGATTCTTGCACCGATACAAGTATTGAATTTACTGTAAAATTACATATGGGAGTTTTGCCTAATTTAGTATCTAAAAAGGCTGATAAAAATATCTCAAAGTTAGAAAAGGTCTTTGGACTTACCACAACAAAATCAACTTCAAATATGTATTTATTTGATGAAGATCAAAAATTAAAAAAATATAAAGATATTTATGAAATTATTGATAAATACTATCCGGTAAGATATAAAACATATGAACTAAGAAAGGCACATATGATTTCGGCATTAGAAAAAGATGTTAAGATTTTAAGTAATAAAGCTAAATTTATTCAAGAACAGATTGTTGAACCTCCTACACTAGTAATGCGTAAAAAGAAAAAGACAGAGGTAATTGAAATGTTAAAAGAAAAGGGATACGATGTTATAGGTGATGATGAGGAATATAAATATCTAAGAAGTATGGCAATTGATAGTGTAGAAGAAGAAAATTACGAAAAGCTGTTAAAACAAAAAGGTGAAAAAGAATCAGAGTTAGAGAAGATTAAAGTTACTACTATAGAACAAATGTGGTTAGGAGAATTAAAACTATTAGAAAAAGAATATGTCAAATATCAAACAAATAGAATTGGAAGAAGTAAAGGTGTCGGTGCCAAATTAAAAATTAAAAAGAAAAACACGAAAAAGAAAAAATAATTAAAATATAAATATCTTTTGTTTAGTAGTCTTATCTATAAAAGGTAAAATAAGTTTAAAAATATTTTTTGTTATAGTGCTAGCATCATATACATAACAAACATCTAATACATCTTCTAATGTATTTAATTTTTTATTTAATTTTTTGAATAAAGTAAAAGAAAAATTCTTATTAGTCACGTTTTCTAAATAAAGATGAACTGTATATGTTTTAGAGATTTTTAAACATTCTAAACAAGATAAATATACATAGTCTACAAATTCTTGATAATAACCTTTTAATAATCTAGTATTTAGTCGTTCAGCGTATATACAAAGATTACCGTAGTTATTTATATTTTTGATATTAACTACATAATCATATTTTTCTTTTAATGTAGTATAATTCATATATTAAAAGAAAATTTAATATATAAAAAAAAAACGAAATTAAAAAAAATTTTTAAGTTCTAAAATATTATTTGAGTATGTGGATGATCCTCTTTGTAATGGAATAGGTAAAGTGCTAACATCATTTTTGTATTTAATATATCCAGTTGCTTCTCCGCATATTTGTGGAATTGCGTAATCTAATACTAGACCATTTAGTTGTTCTACTTGATTTGTAATACTTGTTGGCAAATTAGTTGCGTGTTGTAAATAAATACTTCTCATTATTATTTTTAAAGTATCTTCGTTTTGATAACCAATTTGAAACTGTCCTCCGGAACTTTTATATACTCCTGCCATAAGACCATGTTGTAATATAAGAATATTTCCAGCAGAAAAAAAGGTTTTAGACAAATTATTAGGTTCTAAATTACCTGTTAAAGCATTTCTATAATTAGTAGTTTTCTCATCAATAGGAATTTTATCATATAACTGGAAAACACTATTATTTATAGGTTCCAATATATTTACTCTACCATTTGCGTTCATTTATATTAAATATATAAAAAAATATTATATAAATTAATTTATATAAATGACTTTTCAAAAAACAGTTTTAACCATTTCTATAGTTTTATTTATTTTTATGATGATTATTATAGCAACGATGATGACAAGTGCTAAAAAAAATATGGTATTTCCTCCACAGATGGGTCAGTGTCCCGATTTTTGGTCTTTGGGAGCAGAAGGAGCAAAATGTTATAACACTCATAATTTAGGAAAGAAGTGTACTTCACCCACTGATTTTTCTAAAATGACAATGAAAGAAAAATGTAATTTCGCTAAAGACTGCTCTATAGGATGGGATGGTATTACTAATGCGGAAGATGCTGAAGGAAAACCTCGTTATTGTTAATTTGATGTAAAGAAAATAAATCTCTATATCAAATGGAATTTTTACAAATAAATAAACTTCCGGAAGATATGGTTGGAGAGATTTATTCTTTTATACCCTTGAAATCTTTGTCTCTTACTAATAAATTTTATTGGAAAAGATATTATAAAATAAAGATAAAGCAAGAATCTTTGACAACATCATACTGGAGATTTCTATTAAGGTATGATTACTCATTTGTATTTAAGGAATATCTTGAATATTATTTTATTTATTTTATTAAAAATAAAAGGGTAATTTATCATGATAAAATATTTCCAAGAAAAGTTGAATTAATAAAATATCTCTCCACTTTTGTATTTGATTCCCAAAAATGTAAAAATATATTAGATTTGTTTATGAGAAAAAAAGGATTAGTATTTAAAAGAATAAAGACTAGATTTAATAAATGGACCAATTAAATTTAAATTTATTATTAGATAGAGAAGAAAATGAGAAAAAATTAATTGAATGTCTTAACTATTTTGAAGAAAATAAAAAAAATGTCTTGACCAAAAGAGGAATGTATATATACGGAGCTCCAGGAACAGGCAAAACAGTATTTGTAGAAAGAATATTAAAAAAATTAAATTATGATATAATCAAATATGATGCTGGAGATGTAAGAAATAAAACAATAGTTGACCAGATTACAAAACATAATATGAGTGATAAAAATGTTTTAAGCTTAATGCAAAAAAAAACAAAGAAAATTGCTATTATGATGGACGAATTAGATGGTATGAATAGTGGCGACAAAGGTGGTATAAATACTTTGATCAAATTAATAAGGCCTAAAAAAACAAAAAAACAAAAAAAAGAAGACACAACAATGATACCAATTATATGTATAGGAAATTATCATATTGATAAAAAAATAAAAGAAATGATAAAAATTTGTGAAACAGTTGAATTAAAAAATCCAACTCAAAAACAAATTAAAAATATTATTAATATTTTAATGCCAAAACTGGAAAATGAATTAAAAGAACAAATGACCGGGTTTATACAAGGAGATTTAAGAAAATTAAAATCCACATTTGATATTTATAAAAACCAAGAAAGTATTTTAAAAAATCAACTTATTCAGAATATGTTTCAAAAAAAAAATTATAACGAAGATGTAAAGGATATAATTAAAAAATTATTAAATAATAAATATAGATTAAATCAACATACAGAGTTAATGAATGAAACTGATAGAACTAGTGTTGGATTATTATATCACGAAAATATAATTGATGTATTAGAATCTTTGCCAAAGGAAGATACCATACCATTTTACAACAATATACTAAAAAATGTTTCATTTGCTGATTATATTGATAGAATTACATTTCAAAAACAAATTTGGATTTTTAATGAAATGAGTTCATTAGTTAAAACATTTTATAATAATCACTTATATCACAAAAAATATGGTGATAAAAATATTAAATTTGAACCACAAAATGTAAGATTTACAAAGGTTTTGACAAAATACTCAACTGAATATAATAATTCCTTGTTTATTCAGAATTTATGCAAACAATTAAATATGGATATTAAAGATATGTTATCTTATTTTTGCTATTTAAAATCAAAATATCAGATTGATGAAATAATAGAATTATTTGAAAATAATAATTACGAAATCAATAAATTAGATATAAATAGAATTTATAGATTTTTAAATTGTATTGTATCTATTGATTAATAAAAGATTCTAATCCCTGAACACTTCTGTCACCTTGAAATTCTTTCTTATTTCCTTGTACATCTAAAAGTAATACGGTAGGAAATCCCTGAATTTCATATTTATCAAGCATATCTCCTGCTTCATTTCTCTCCAACTTTTTAAGTTTGATCTCCCCATTATATTTTCCAGCAAACTCATCCCATATAGGAGTAAATCTTTTACAATGACCACACCCATTCATATGAAAATAAACAAGTTCCTTTGGATTTCCAAAATTTTCTAAATAGCCAGCTAAATAATTAGAATATATTACGAGATGTAAAAGATATCTAATTACAAGCATAATTATAATAGCAACAGCAAATTGACCTACAGAAGGTAATTTATTAAACTTTTTTGTTAATATTTTTATCCAACCTAACATATAATATTAATAAATATTATATTTTAAATAGTGGTATAAAATTCACGCATTGACTTATCTCGTATAAATAATTTGGGTTTTAATTTTGTTTCTCTAACAAAATTAGGATGTGGATTTACAAGTAATCTTCTTTTATCAAATGTATTAAATTGGTGAGCAAATACTAAAATAGCTTTCATAGGATCTAATTGAACTAGGGGGACAGTATAATTTTTCAAAAAAGCTTTTTCTTCGGCTATTTCGGCATCATCATCATATCTTGTTTGTTTTAAAAGTTCTCTTTTAAATGCGAATGTTCCTGCCGTAGCGTGCATAGGTCCATATGGACCGAATTGATAAATTTTATTTAAATCGTTAAAATAAATATAAACAATACTACTTCCTGCTGCCAAAGCTCTAGGTACAGCCCTTAGTCTATTAACTGCGTGATTTACTCTGTCTGGAGGATAATAGTCATCGTCATCCATGTAAACAAGTATTTCTCCTTTTGACTTTTCATGCATAAAATTTCTTTTACGACCTAATTTCATTTTTTCATTTATTCTAAAATATTTTACACATTCTACACCTTTAAATAAATCTTCAACACTATCATCGCCATCATCTATTACAATCCATTCCATTAACTGTTTTGGATAGTTTTGATTTTGAAAACATTTTATTAGTTGTGGTATAAATTTTCTTCTATTATATGTAGGAGTGCATACACTTACGAATGGTTTTCCTTGAGCACTAACTATTTTTTTCTTCCCTCTCTTTTTTTTGTTATTCCCCATTATATCAATATTTATCATATTGATTTTATATATTTTTATATTAAAATATATAAATTTAAACTAACTGTGTAATACCAAGCATACCAGCCCCAATTAAACCCCAAAGAACTCCTATAAATATCATAGCATCTCTTTGCCAATCCCAAATGGAGCCTATTCCAATAGACCATGAAATTAGTATTGAAATACACCATAACCATTTATATTTTTTACCATAGTTTATAAAATGATCCAATTTTTGTTGATTTGGTCTTAAACTAAATGCGATTAAATAATTGGAAAATAAACCCCAAGGCCAGAAAAATCCAGTGAATGCCCCAAAGAATATACAACACAATGCTGTTATAAAGAATGGGATTATCAATAATGTTTGATTATTAAATGCTGCCCAAAATAATAATATAGTACTTGTAAAATATTGACCCATATGTGCTACCATGCTTACTAAAGGTATTACAAAAACAAATTTGAATACATCATAAATTTGCTCTCCTAAATTTGTTGGTTCCTTGTGTTCTTTAAACAACGATTCATTTACAGTTTCTAAAAGCATTTTAATAGCAGTCCTTTGGTACTGCCAGAATGTTTTAAAATATTCACCTATACCATTCATCAAAAAATTATCATTTTCTATCATACTATAAGGCATACCATATTTTGTAGAATTAAAAAAATCTTTTGCGTCATTCATAGCTTTGTTAAATCCACCTTTTTGAATATGTCTTTTTCTTTTCTTTTTTCTGCCTGCGCCTTCTTGAGGATTAGCCATTTTTCTAGGAGCAGAAACACCATCTATTGGTTGTTGTGGATTGCTTTTTGTATAAGTTTTTCCTTGTGGTAGTAATGCTTTAATTTCTTTACATTTAATACTTGAACCTTGCTCTCCCTTTGAATAGGGTACTCCTTCGCCATCAGGTAAATATTCTTTTAAAAATTTAGAATTTTTTGTTGATTTCAAAATAATATCTAACCAACTCCCTTGATAATAGATAAAAAATAATTGTATTAATGGTACAGATAGTAAAATAACAACAGTATACCCTAATTTTTGTTTAGGTGTTAACGGTTTTTCTTTCTCTTTCTTTTTCTTATCTTTTTTTGCTTTTTCGGCTTTTTGTTTTCTGTCTTTTTCTTTTTTTAATCTTTTGTTTTCTCTTTCTTTTTTCCTTTCGGAAATCTTTTTTTCTCTTTCTTTTTTTTTATTGTCTTCTTTACGATCGTCATACATTTTGTCCATTAATCCAGGTTGCAAACTATATCCATTATCATTTTTAACCATTTTATATATATATCATTAAATATTAAAAAAATATAACTTAAAATTTCAGTAATTTACTTATTTATAATGAAAATAGAAACTACCCCGCAACTAGACTTTCACAATGTTTTGATACGTCCTAAAAGAACTACTATTTCGTCAAGGAGTGAAGTTGATTTAGAAAGAGAATTTACTTTTCCTCATTCTACTTTGAAATGGAAGGGGGTTCCAATTATAGCAGCTAATATGGATACCACCGGAACATTTGAAATATATGATGTTTTAAGCAAGCATAAAATGATTACTTGTTTAAATAAATTTTACAGTATAAAAGATTTTGAAAAAAGAAATGTAAATAATATGCCACTTGATCCTAATTATTTTATGATTTCAACGGGTATTGATCACAGCGGGGTTAGTGATTTATATCAATTAGTCGAATATTCTAAGGCAAAATGGATTTGTGTGGATGTAGCCAATGGATATATGAAACAGGTTGTAACATATTGTGAAAAATTAAGAGTAGTATTTCCAGATAAAATTATTATTGCTGGTAATGTTGCAACACGAGAAATGGTAGAAGAACTTATATTAAATGGAAAGGTTGATGGTGTAAAAGTAGGAATTGGTCCAGGAAGTGCTTGTTTAACTCGTATGAAAACAGGGGTTGGTGTTCCTCAATTAAGTGCCATAATAGATTGCGCTGATGCTGCTCATGGGTGTGGGGGATTTATTATTGGTGATGGTGGAATCACTTGTCCAGGAGATATGTCAAAGGCATTTGGAGGTGGTGCTGACTTTGTTATGTGTGGCGGTGTATTTGCGGGACACGATGAAAATCCAGGAGAAGTTATTGAACAAAATGGAGAGAAATTTAAACTTTTCTATGGTATGAGTTCAAAACTTGCTATGGAAAAACATTATGGAAAAATGGCAAAATATAGGTCAAGTGAAGGTAGAGAAATAAAAGTAAAATATAAAGGAGCATTAGATACCACTGTTCTTGATTATTTAGGTGGAATTAGGTCTACTTGCGCATACATTAATGCTCATAAGATAAAACACATGAGTAAATGTGTTACTTTTGTAGTTGTGAGTCAACAAATAAATACACATTTAGTAAAATAAAATTATATTTATAAATTATATATAATGTTATCTGATTTATTTGTAATGTTATTTTTGGTAGCTATGGTTATATTTATAGTTTATCATTTTTATGTAGATTACAGCAATTGGTCTAATACGGGTAATACATTTGCGGAAGGTATGGAAAATCCTTCAGATGAGGAAGCCAATACGACAGATGCTCCTGTAAATAATGAAACTCCACAGGAAGTTATGAATAGACAAACTCAATCTAGAACAGGTATCAGTGACCCAATGGAATCATCTGTTCCTCAAAATTGCAAACCAGGATGTGTAGCACCTAATGGTCCAAGTGGAAATTGTAAAAATATTCAACAACAAGGAAATCCAAAAAAAAGTTGCCCATATACCTGTTTTAATCCTACTTTAGAACCCAATAAATGTCAATACGAACAAGATTGTAATTCTTGTGGAACTAGAATATTCAACCCCGACGACGAACCTAATATGCCTCCTACGGCGCCTGAAATTACAGGACAGCCTGGTGGAACATTTCAGGATTTAAGAAATAAATCTAATCTTAATACAATTCCCGTTCTTGAAAGAGCTATAGCTGAAGGGTCTAAAAATATCACAAACTTTCAACAATATAATTTTGGCCCGGAAAAGATTAAACAATTACAACAACAAATAGCGATGGGAAATATACAACCTCCTCCACCTCCTCCACCAACAGGAACACAACCAAGTGTTCAAGAACAAATGGCATTAGATAATTGGACGCGATATTCAATTAATGCGTTGATGAGAATTAAAAATCAACAAGTTCCTTCATTTGTAGCAACAGGTCCGGCAGCAACATTCAGTAAAGATTGGACACCAAATAGAAATGAAGCTGATAGTGTTAGCCCAATGCCTACACAACTAGCATTACAATTACAACAACAAATTAGAGCTGGAACAATACCAGCACCCCCAAGTGGGTCACCTCAAGCAATAGCTTTGACAGCTGCGTTAGGCAGAGATCAAGCGTATAATACTCAAACTAGAATTCAACCAAATGTATCTTCTTGGGGAAATACTTCTAGAACTCCACCACTCCAACCATTAGCAAGTCAATCTCCAAATAATCCTTTGTTTACAGAGGAAATAATGAGAACTGTATTAGGAAATAAAAATTTAATTCCTTCCGATATAAATATTACTCAAGATAAACAAACAAATTTTATAAGAATAGGTAAGGGATTTATGCAGGATTTATCAAATATTAGAAATATTGCGTTACCTAATATTGATAACGATGATTTTGAATCTTTAGGTAGAGTAATAGCAAAAGTAAAGATACAGGAAGCTGAAAAAATAGACGGTCCACAAAGTAATGTTACAAAACAACGATTAATTAATTCTGTTAATAATATTTTAGCAGGTTCCACTATTTCAAATAGTCAGGTAGATTGGGAAGTTCCAAGATCAACAGCCAAAATGACAACAACTGGTATGTATAATGATAATAGTAATTCTATGCTTGGTTATGGAAATAAAGCACCAAAACACCATACTGAACAACCAGAAAATGGATTATGTTTATGGAAAGGATGTGAAAAAAATGAAAAAGGAAGACCTTATGATTCTGTTTACAGTTTATACTAATATATAATTTAGTGAATTTTAATATTGATTATAATATTATTAAATTATATATGAAATCAATTATATATTTAATTGTGATACTTACAGTTATATTTATACTATATAAGTTTAATACCTCCTTATTAAGTTGGTGGTTTAATAAAATTCCAATTAAAGAAGGATTTAGCGGTAAAAGAAATGACAAAAATGACAAAAAATATAAATGTTCTGTAAAACCAAATAAAGAATATGGCACATATGATGCTTTTACATTAACTCCTGCTCAAAAAGCAAAAACACAAGATGCTTTTCCAGGCAAATCTCCAAAATTTTGGGCTTGCAAACAAGCGTGTAAATCTAGAGATAGAGAAACTGGAGCTCCGATAAAAGGAGAATGTATACCAATAGGAGATGTAATTATGAAGGATATAGTAGATATTACAGCTCCGCCAGGTTATACACCTCATGCCGATAAAACTATAAAATTTTTAACTTCTGAGAATGAAGGTGCTCACGATAAAACTTTAAAAAACCAATCTAGTTTAGAAAATGCTATTAAAAATGCTTTTCCCAATAGAGAAGATTTTGATACAAAGGTATGGGCTCTTGAATGGAATGAAAAATTAAAAATAGCTAATTTTAGAACAAAAAAAGCTGACGGTATGATTCCTGGAACTATTAATGGGTTTTCATTAAAAATATCTCCTGGTTGGCGTTCATTTGTAAATACTTCTAAGTCAGGTCATGGATCTCAAATAATAGTTAATTATATTGGAGGTTGGGAAGAATCGCTTGCCACATTATGGAAAGGTATAAAAGATGTAAATTATAAAAGTATATCAACAAGTGATTGTAAAAAAGCTTGTGAAGACGAAGAGGAGTGTTTGGGGTATCAAACAGGATATATAAAAAAGGATGGGAAAGCAGAATGTATATTAGTTAATTCATGGAAAAATCCTGGTAGAGATTTTAAATTAAGAAATGGGAGAGCCCGATCTAGAGTACTTAACAGTAAATCATATATTAAAGTTGTAGATTTGTATTATAAAGATATTGTTCGTTTAAATAACGAATTTATGATTGAAGATTGGAGAGATCCTGAAAGAACTATTTATAAGGGTAGAAATGAATCAGGTTATAGAGGATATCAAACAAAAACTAAAAGTGGTAAAACTTGTCAATCATGGCAAAATCATAGTATTTTAAGTAAAAATCCCAGAAGAAGAATTGACGCAACAAATATGATTGATTACGGCGGCGACCAGAAAAAAAGTCATAATTATTGTAGAAACCCTGTTCCCAATAATGACCCTACATTTGGCACTTTAAAATTGTTTAGTGGTAACGGAGCTTGTCAGAAAGGGGGGTGTAACAGTAATTCATGTCCTTCTCCATATAAATGTCAATCAATAAATGGAAATCAATGTAATGGTTCAGGGAATATTTACAAAACATACACTTTAAGAAGTGGTAGTACCAAAACACTTGACTATAATAATATGGTAATTACACGACAATCAAATAATAAGTTATATGCTAAAATTAATGGTAGAACATTATCAGTTTCTGTTCGCCGAAATTATAGAGATACTAAAAAATTTCCCGGTGTAGCTTCTTCCACTACTACTGTGCGTGTAGCATTAAAAGGTAGTAGATATAACTATTGTCAAGACCCTAGGTGGGAAGCTAAACAAAATGAAATATGGTGTTATACTTCTCCAAATTCTTTAGAAAAAGAGAACTGTCTGCCAAAATATGAGTATTCACCCCAATCAAAGGGAGAACAAGAAGGATATCTAGCTATAACAGGTAGTGGTACCGTTAATGGAAAGTCTGGGTTTTCACTTTGGACCGATAAAAATCCAAATAGACAAGGTGGCAATTCTCAATGGCAAATATTAAGTGCTATAGGTAAAACAGGACCAGTAAAAAATAACGATATTGTTTATTTATATAATACAACTCGTAATGGTTATGATGGTGGTTATTTATCATTAAGAAAAGAACTAGGTAAAAATAAATGTAATAGCCAAGGATATACCGCGAGTACACTTAAATTATCAAAACCCGATTCTTCTTGTAAATTCAAAATACAATTGAAAGGTCCACAAAACTCTGAAAATATAAAAACAAATAGTAAAATTATTTTAACAAGTAATGAAAATAATTCTTTAGCGCTAATTACATGTAATTGGATAAAATGGCATTTAAATAGAGATATAGCAATCAAATCAGGAAATGTCGGTTCATCTAAATTTTGGAGAATAACACCTGTTAGTTCATCTGGGCTAAGAATTGGTGTAAGTAATGCGTATAAATTAGAAAATGAGGTAACCGATTATGTCTTTACAGATACAAATGTTGATTGTAAAAATTGGACGGAAGGCAAGATTGACAAAACAGCTATTGCTTCCCCCGGTATTAATACTATAACTAAATGCGGAGATAAGTGTAATAAAAATGAAAAATGTAAAGGATTTTATTTCGATCCCGATTCAAAGGAATGTTGGATGGAAAGTGGATTTTGTGAAAATACAAAAGGAAATAAAGGTCATTATATAAAAACACAAGTTGGTTGGTGCGGACCAGAAGGTTCAAATGTTCTTGCTACTAGTACATTTCCAAAATGCAAAAAAGAATGTTTGGATAATAAAAATTGTAATGCTATTAGATTTATTAAAGAAACAGGTAAATGTAATTTATTAAGAAGTTGTGCTACAAATAATCAAGATAAAAACTGGAGAAATATAATATTTAGCGTAAAATCAAATAGCACTGGAGCAGGAATGGCTGGTATGCAAAGAACAAAAGGATATGAAGTAACTAATCCCGATGATAAAAATATATATTATAACAATAATAATACAGATAATTATATTAAAACTGATAAAAATAATATGATGTAAAATACTAGAGTCAAATAACAAATACAACAATCAGATAAGCCTTACGATTCTGTTTATACTAAAATTTAATTTAGTAAATTTTAATATATTATTAAATTATATATGAACCCATTATTGATATTAATAGTAATAATTATGGCAATATTTACACTATATCATTTTAGAATAGATATAATGAATTGGTGGAATACAGGGGGTACTTTTGCTGAAGGTATGGAAAATCCTTCAGATGAGGAAGCCGCTGAAGCAGAAGCCAAAAGAATAGCTGAGGAAGAGGAAGCTGCTGAAGCAGAAGCCAAAAGAATAGCAGATGAGGAAGCCGCAAATAATCAAACACAACAACCAGATAATCAAACGCAACAGGCCCCTCAAATACAACAAACAGATAATCCAAATGAAAATATTTTAATAGCAGGAGCTATAAACCAACAACAAACCCAGCCTATAAATGGACCTGTATTAGCAAATGGTTTTATAGCTCAACAAGGTTCAGGTTATTGTCCTAATGGATGTAAATTTCCACAATACGATAATGCTGGTTGTATTGATACAATATTGAATAATAAGGCATATAGAAAGTGCGAATGGATTAAAGATGGTATGAATACACACGATTGTGGACAATGTGGTTCTATTTTAATGCCAAAAAATCAATATGGATACGCTAGAACAAGACCTGGATTATTTGACAATATTAGTGTTGAAATGGCAATTAAAAATTCAAAAAAAACAAACAAAGGTGATTATTATAATATTGGAAAAAATTTTATGAAACAATTATCCCTTATAAAAGATTTTGAATTACCTAATAATATATCAACAGACGAATTTGTATCTGTAGGAAAGTTAGTTCATAAACATCAAACCGAAAATAGTGAGTCATCAAACCAGCTTATAACACGATTTATAAACGGTATTTTAACTGCTGGTTCAATATCTAGAAACAATCAAATTAATCCTAATTCTCAAGTAAGTCGTCAAACTAGCTCATTGGGTGGTATTTTTGATATTGATAATACAAAAGTAACAGGTAAAGGTTCATACGCCTTTGATGAAGCGGAAGAAGAAATGGCAAATAATAACAGATTAGGGGGTTCTTCTGATATGTATAAAACACAAATATCACAACAAGTTAGAATGCAAAACGGTATTCCAAGAGATCCTTCAAAAAGACCTAACCCATACAATTCTATTTGGGATATATTCAAAAATTAAATTGATATAAAAGCAATAACAAAATTATTATATTAATAATGGATAATTTTGTTATCAGAAAAAACAACACAAAACCACTAAGTGAAAAAAACCCTATAAATGTGTATACAGATGGGGCTTGTTCTAATAATGGAAAAACAGATGCTCGTGCAGGGTTTGGGATTTGGTTTGGAACTGATGATGAAAGAAATACAAGTGAGTCCTTTACAGGGCCACAAACAAATAATAGAGCAGAATTATTAGCTATTATAAAAGCATTGACTATTTTAAGAGATGAGATAGAACAAGGACAACAGGTTAATATTTATTCTGATTCTTCATATTCTATAAGATGTTGCACAACTTACGGAGAGAAAATGTCAAAAAAATCCTGGAAAAATAAAGGAAAAGATATACCAAATGTTGAAATTGTAAAAGTTGCTTATAATTTCTGTAAAAAATATAATAATATTAAATTTACTCACGTTAGAGCACATACAGGATTAGAAGATGAGCATTCTGTTGGTAACGACCACGCAGACAGATTAGCAAATCTTGCTATTGGTGTTGAATCGTGTCCTTATCAACGCGCAAAAAATAAGATATATTTAAAGGTTCCTTATGATGAAAAAGATGAAGCAAAAAAATTAGGAGCTAAATGGGATAAAAGTAAAAAAAGATGGTATATTACCCCAAAGAACAAGTATAAAGTTCAAATGATGGGGAGATGGGGATTAGAAAATTGATTTAAAAAACCTTAATATGTATAAATTACAATACTATAACTATGCGATATTACAAGGTTAAAACAAACAAGATTGAAGTCAATCATTATACAGGATATGTTCTAGGAATTTCTATAAATTCCCCTGCTTCAGCGTCACAAGTTTTGGAAATGGATATTTATAATAGTTATCCTAAAAGGTGGACCAAGTCTATCATTTGGAAAAATCACCCAAAAGTTTTAAAAGGAATTGCTTTCTGGGTAAACGAAACTTATATTTGTATAGGATATAATATAGGTCAAGTTTATAGACCAATATTTAACTACAAAAGAGAAGAATTAGCATTTAGTGTAAGAAAAGATATTGTCAAATTTGCAAAAATATTTTCTTCTAGATCTAGACATCATTTATATAAAAAAGAATTGATGAAACTTCATAACAAAAAAATACCCACTGAAATAATTGAATATATTGCCAATTATGCTTGGGATATTATGTTACTTTTATAAATTGATATAAAAAAAATCTATAAATATTTTTTTTATATATGGGTTCAATAATTGTTAAAATTATTCAAGTATTGAAAATAATGCCATTTATAATGTATTTTACAAAAAAAAATGTGGTTAGAACAATATCAACAGATAACAAAATAGAAAAATTTGAAGAAGAATGGGGACAATTCTGTGATCTAGAACCATTATATTTACATAAGGGTAATAGAGATAAAATTACTTAATTATATATTATGAATTGGTTTAGTTCTCCACCAGAACCTAAGAATGATAATGGGTTATTAATATTAATTATTTTTATTCTATTTGTTTATACTGCTAATAAACAAGGATGGGGTAAAAAAGATAAAAAAGAAAAAGAAAAAAAGGAAGATTCATTAAGTAAAATTATAGGCCTTGAGTCTGTCAAAGATGAAATCAGATATTATATGGATTTTATTAAAAATAAAGATAAATATATAGAATGGGATGTAAAATTACCCAAAGGAATATTACTTGCTGGGCCACCAGGTACAGGTAAAACTTTATTAGTTAAAACATTATCTAAAAAATTAGATATTCCATTAATTACAGCATCAGGGTCAGAGTTTATAGAAATGTACGTTGGAGTCGGAGCTAAAAGAGTAAGAGAATTATTCGCAAAAGCAAAAGGTAAAAAGAACTGTATTATTTTTATTGATGAAATAGACGCCGTAGGAACAAAAAGAGAACTTGGTAATAATTCAGAAAGAGCTTCTACTGTTAATCAATTATTAACAGAAATGGATGGATTTGAGGAAAAAAATAATATTATGGTGTTTGCTGCTACTAATTTAATTAAATTTTTAGATCCGGCATTAACAAGGTCTGGTAGATTTGATAAAAAAGTTTATTTTGATTTACCAAATAATGATGAACGAAAACAATTATGTGAATTATATTTAAAAAATATACAATTACCAAGAAGAATATCTTATACTGTAATGGCAGAAAGAACCGCAGGATTATCGGGAGCTGACATAGCAAATATAGCAAATCAAGCAAAAATTTTGGCTATTCAAAATAATAACGAAAAAAATACATTGAAAGAAATAGATATTCAATCAGCTATAGATGAGGTTATGATTGGTAGAGAGAAACGAGAAAGAATGATGACAACCGAAGAAAGAGAAAGAGTAAGTTATCACGAAGCAGGTCATTGTTTAATGGGATTTTTATTAAAACACACAGAACAACCTGTTAAAGTTAGTATTATTCCAAGAGGTGAAGCTGCTCTTGGATATAGTCAGCAAAAATCTAATAATAAAAAACTAATGACAAAAGATGAAGTTTTGTGTAGAATAAGTGTTTTATTAGCAGGTCGTAGCGCAGAAAAATTAATATATGGTAATGTTTCTACTGGAGCTAGTGACGATATTGAAAAGATATCGATACTTATTACAAGATATACTAATTCTTGGGGAATGAATAATACTATTGGTCCGCTTAATCCAGAAGTAATGGGTTCTATTGGAAAACAACTTACTAGTGATATAATGGTAAGATGTAAAGATATTATTGAAGCCATTGAAAAGCAAACCATAAAATTATTAAAAAAAAATAAAAAATATGTTGAATTACTAGCAAAAAATTTATTATTAAATGAAACTATAAATTATGAAAAAATAAAAAGTTTAATACCGTCAAAATTTGAAAATAGTCAAGAGATAACATTAGATACTTTGAGGTAAATCCCAGGGAGGTAACTCGTTAGAAGTATTTACAGTTTGTTCAAGTGGGTCGTTTGACATATCTAACATATAATCCATCTCTTCCTCATCTATTGGAATTTCGTCAATAACTTTTGTCAAATCCCAATTCCAAGCTCTACGATAATAATAGATAAGAAGAGGTCCTAATGTATCGCGTTTTTTTACCTCTGTTCCGGCAGCAGACCAACCTTTATGTGGGTAGGGATGACTACTACATGAACTGTTATGGTCAGTTATTCTCCATTGATATAAATTTTTTTTATCTTGTTCAGGAGTCATTGGATTATTGCTTATTAATGTCGTTCCTTCACTTTCTCCCTTATAAAAGTTTTCACGAAATACATCAAAAGATGGAAGTCCTCCAAATTTAACACAAATTTCTTGTAATGTTTCTATATTATGAGACACTTCGTTATATTTGTATTCTTTCCCTAATTTATAATCATCATATCCTGGTACACTTCCTGTATTTAAGAATACATTAAATACATACCATTGAGATGTACTTACTTGTAAATCTCTCAAAATTGTAATGCATCCCTCTTCGTCCTTTCCCATAGGAAATCTACCGAATGGATTAGTATCACTAATTCCAAATAACATTTTAAATACCTCTGCCCCATCAAGGCGGGGATTATTTTTTAATTTATATAAATCAATTAGGACAAGAGTTCCGTGACAAGTTCTTCCTCGCACAATAATATTGTTTTGTTTTTCAACATCTGTGATGACATCATTCAAACAGCGACAGATTTCCATGGTGAT
>MDSX01032721.1_pt1 | contig 46821 bp, 32 predicted proteins | sample 811141 | NCBI WGS metagenome assembly MDSX01 (sample SAMN05326642, study PRJNA326480) | marine metagenome | isolation source: seawater | place: Atlantic Ocean: South East | collected 2010 | reverse complement strand
TCACATCGCGACGACGCCGCGTTCGATGGGCGAGCGCGGCGACGACGGCGCTCGCGATGGCGCCGAGCCGTCGTCGTCGTCATCGTCGCCGTCCTTCGCCCTGGTCTTGCTCCCGAGCGGGTTCGTCGTGCGCCCCGTGCCGCCGTGGCCCGATGCGCGTCGGACGTCCCGGTTGGCGCACGCGCAGCGCGCGCTGGACGCGCTGACGCATCAGTACGACCGGGCGTGGCGAGAGATCGCGAGCGACGTATTGCACCGAGGCGTGATGCCGGCAAACGGGGCGCTGAGCGCGCTGCCGATCGTGTACGTCGACGGTGGATGCGCGTGCGAGGTTTGGGACTATCGCGGCGGCGCGGCGAACGCCGTCGCCGACGTTCGGACGGTGCGGTTGCGAGCGACGTCGGCGACGATCGCGCGGGACGCGGAGATAGAAGCAAATGCGATGGAGGCGTTGGAAGACGAGGACGCGGCGACGATGCGGCGGTTGCGTTTAGAGGGAGCTCTGCTCGCGGCGACGAAGCCGGCGCTGCGCCTGGAATCGCCTTCGCGCGAAGACGCTTCTTAGTTGCCACGACGCGCGCGCGCGCGTCGAGACGGCGAATAGCTCGCTCGCCCATAGTGTATTTTTATATATTGCAGTTTTCTAGCGAATCTAGGCGCGATCGCACCGCGCGCGCGCGCGTCGAGACTGCGCTGACAAGCCCTCGAGAGCGTGGCCCGAAATCTCGAGGCCGTTGGCGTGCGAGCCGCGGCATAGCACGCCTCGCATATCACGCCCGCGAGCGTCCATGCGCACCGACGACGCGCGCAAAACGTAAAACACGCGCGTCCGCGCGCGTCTTCGCGTCGAACGGCGCGATGCGCGCCGCGAGGTACCGTCGCGCGCGTCGACGCGTCGACGACCGGGACAGCGGCCGCGGCCGTGGTGTCGTCGCGCTGTGCGCGGTCGTCGTCGCGCTCGCGCGGGTGAGAACGAGCGGTGGTGAAGCGATATGGGGGTTAGAGACCGTGTACGATGGTTTGGGGTATAATCCAGAGTTCCCGACGCAGGTTTGCGGCCCGTCCAAGGATGGGAACTCTTTTCGCGCCGCGGGTTGCAAACCGGCGATTACAGAGAAGGATTCGTACGGCACCGTGGGTGATCCGGGATTTAGTTTCGCGAGGTACGCGTATAAAGGAAAATCATACGGGCCACCATATAATAATGTAGCGGACGTGGCGGCGTGTACGTACTCGTTGACGTACGACGCGGCGGAGGCGGCGGGCCTGGAGCACTGCTTTTACGCTCCGTACACGGGTGGCGTGCCGACGACGACGGTGCAGAAGACGACGACGAACTTGGGATACTCCACTCTGGGTTGGCGTCTACCCTTGGCTGAATGGCGAGATAAGTTGCCGGATTACGTGGTGGAACGATACGAATTACCGCCGCTTCGGTTGGGCTTCGAGGAGGGGACGTTTTGGCCGAATTGGAAGCTACTCTCGAGCGGTTTGCCAAACTTTGCCGTGACGAAGACATGTTTTCTTGAAGCGCACAGCGGAGACTATCAGCTGTGTAGCGCCTATCCGACGGAGCGTCGCGAAGATATTCACGGCGTCCTTCAAGTGCAAAGCATCTCATTCGCACTCGGGCGTGGGAGCTTGTTCTTTGAGGCAAACGGCGGAGATAAAAACGTCCCAGACATACCTCAAGACCCGTATCCCATAGCTTCGCACGGGAAAGGTGCGCTTGGAGTTGCGTTAACGAGGATTAGCGATGGGTATCGAGTGCTGACAAAACCTGTGCGCGCGAGAAGATATTGGGAAACCTTACGTTGGGAGGAGTCTTTACTCGCACAGTATTACGGGGAGGTTTTTAGGTTGGAGATTTTCGATTATCGTTCGGGTTCGTTCGGTTGGCTCGCGGTGGATTCTTTCGTAATTCCGCAGGCGCCTGTTATCATCACGGAGGTGACTCCATCGATTGGACCTCGAGTCGGTGGCACGAGAATCACTATCAGCGGGCAAAACTTTGGAAGTTCCGTTGACGACAAAACCGTGTTCATCGGCGATAAAGAATGCATCGACTTACGCATGAGTTATTCTCGTTGTTCGTCCGATACCACCGTTTGTGCTGGTGCGTTGAGCTGTACTACACCAGCAGGTTCCGGGGTAGGTCTCACAGTAGCGGTGGTGATTGGAGACCCAACCGTCGTCCGCATCGCAGGGCCGCGAGGTGGGTTCCAAGCGGGTTTTTGCGGCGATGAATCGACCGAGCATCCCTTCTCCGAATGTGCAATAGATGCAATCGATGCTGTCGCTGGAGCGCGAAAGCGTGGCTTTACTTACGCTGATCCTCCGACGGTGACAAGTACGCCAGTCACGAGTGCGATCCAAGACATTCAGTACGAGTACACGCTCATTGCTACGGACCCAGACGAGAACGACTTATTGACGTATACGGCAATTACGTTACCAACGTTTTTGCAGTTTGATCCAACGACTCGTCTACTTACTGGCGTGCCATTACGGTCAGATGTACAATGTAGGAGCAACAATTGGCACCCAGCTTCTGAGCGCTGCGCGTTGGGAGCAACGTATCAAGTTGAGTTTGAGATCTCGGACTCAATATACAGAGTTCAGCACAACTTTGAAGTGAAAGTGACGACGAATGAGACCTCACTTCTTGTTGATAAGTCCTTTCACTGGGAAAACGCGTTACAAATCTTTGAAAAATACGAAGCCGTCGTTGCTTTGGGGTCGGTTACAGAATCGCTCAAAGCCTTGGAAAATAGGAATGTGACGAGTCCGACAGAAATCGTTGGCTTCAATTATAGAAATCCTTTGAATGATGAGGATAAAACGATCCGAAATGCCCTCATCGCTATTGCAGAGAAGCCGAATATCGATGAAGTCGACGTCGATGCGGCCATTCAGTGGCTGCAAACGAACAACTCTGACGCCGTAAACCTTGATATGATTCAGGCGCTCAAAGAGCAAGTTGCGGTACAGAAGCGAGGAGACGTATCCAGCGGTGCTTCGGCACCAGCGTTGCAAGGCGTCAGCTGGAAAGGCTGGTTAAATTATTTTAAAAAACTAGGAACGTCGCTCGGCGCTGGATCTGCCGTTTACACAAATGTTGCTGGGCTCCCCGTTCCAGCCGGCGCAACGAAAATGCTTACGCGGGAGAAGATAATTGTCATCAAACTATCGACTCCTTGCAACTCGACCGCGTTGAACACGGACAGATATATTCCATCATGTGACGCGGTTGTGGGTATGTCATCACAGCACGAGGTCTGGCTCGGATTCAGTGACTACGGAACAACGTTGGAGGATGTCATCGTGTTCCCCGAGGATTTTGAGTTTGCGGATCTTGTTACGTCGGCCGTCTTTACACAAGACGTTCCAGGTTTTCTCGGTCAATTAACTAGACGAATGGTGGCGCAATCAGCAAAGCTACAGGAAATCGCAACATTGGGCGAAACACACCTTGTATGGTTCGATACATCCACGTCTATGCTAACCGTGAACATGACCATCAAGTCTTCACCGGTGAAAGCAGTCATGCAACTTGCAACTTCGTATCCTTATCCCGAACCTGGAAAGTATGGATTACCCGAGATTAGCGTTGTGAGCTGCGATAACGTGGCGTACGACTATGAAAACGCGCTCATTTCATTCAGCAATACCATGACGAGAACTGGTGGATCTTTGACCAGTCGTCTCGCAGCGTTGGCGAACGATGTCTCAACATTTGCGTCACGGTGCAAAAATTTATGCAACGGTCAGGGTCTGTGCCAAGATTCGCAACTGCCACCCGTTTGTCAGTGTTATCAGGACTACTTCGGAGATGATTGCTCGCAAGTAACGTGTCCGAATGATTGCAGTAATAATGGCGCCTGCGATTCGAGGCAAGTATGTACGCACTTCCCGGAAAGCGGCGAAACAGACTGCTCCGGTGGAACTGGAAAGTGTGCGTGTAATTACCCTTACTTTGGCAAGGATTGCTCGTTAAAAACATGTGCGAAGAATTTCATCGTTTTTGAAGGTAATTCGACGCACAAGCTCAACGTCACGGCCGGAACGCAACCTATCAAGGACAAATACACCGCGCTCGGTCTCGATGTGTATGACGTGAAGATTAGCGAAACCAATGGTGACCAACCTGCAGCTTGGGCAATTCAAGGAGACGAGCTTAGCTTGGCGCATCTTGTTGGATCGGCTTACGTGGAATTTACCAGCTCTGAAGACGGAGAAACGGCGAGATCACTGGAGCCATTTTACGTTGACTCTATCCCCAGTCGTGGCGTCGCAATCGAGGCACAATATTTTGCGCAGGAGTACCGCACTTTCGTAAAGCGTGAGCAACAGCTACTAGATTTGTTCGGCAAAAGCTCATCAGAGTGCAACGCCGCCGGTGCTTGTGCCTTTGAAACCGGTACGTGCTTCTGTGCGACGCAGTATTATGGGGCCGGTTGTGAATTTCAGTACTGCGCAAATGATTGTGCAGGTCACGGTACGTGCAATAAGCTTACCGGTGTGTGTACGTGCGAAACACACTACGTGACAGATGAAACATATGGATGCGCTTTGAAGGACTATAGTTTGATTTCAACCACGTGCACTGACGAAGCACTTGATAGAGAGGTTGATGACGCTGATCTGCGCGTGCGTCCATTACACGCATCATGTCTCTTTGGTACAAGATTGGGTAGCCCTGTGACTGGCACGACGACGACTTATATCACTGACTTACAAGGTAATGTGTGTTTGGATTGCTCTGGTTATACTCTAGAGTCAAACTCCAGGATTTATTTTTACGAAGACGAACCATGCACTTCGTCTGCTGGGAACCGCGAAGACTTTTGCGACAACACGAAAGAGTCCTACGACACCATCGTTCGCGGCATTGGCATGATACCCGCTGGAGACAGTGGGTCGACTCTTTCATTCAACCTCGCCGCCATGCGTACATCGGATATTCAGTTTTCTATTTTCAAGGCAAAGGCGGGGATCGTAAGAGAGCATTTAGCTGACATCGATGCGGGCGGTTGTGGTGCATGTACGGACGATAATCCCCAGTGCGGCGCCATATTCACTATCGCCGTCGATGGTGTTACCGTATGGACTTCGTTGGTGAACAACAAGTACTCCGAGATCAACATCGATATCAGCGCTGCCAGTACCATGACACTCTCCACAGCAAAGTACACCCCGCCGTATTGGCGTTCCAACGTCTTGCCTGGTCTCGCAGGACAAGACGCACCTGCCGTTTGGTGCGATGGCGCCGCTTGGGCGGACGCAGAGTTCTATTAGCTTTTAGCCGAGTATTCACACGAATGCCATTTAATAGACATTAAATTCCTAGCGCATCTCCATCTCTTGCCAGACCAACCGCCGGCTCCAGGCGTGCTAAAACACCAAGTGGGCGTCACTTCGTGGCGTTCACGCACGTTCTATAGTCCAGCGCGCGCGCTGCTAGCGATCAAAAAGCGTCATGCGCTCCGTGCAGCTCGGCACGCACGCGCATAACGCCCTGCTCGGCGTCACAAGCGCGGGCGACGGTCGATGCGTGAGCACCGTAGCAAAAGACGGCGTCGTGACGTACGACGTCGAGGAAGAGGTAAAAGAGCGTTCACGCAATCGACGCGAAATATATGACAATATTTGACGCACGCGTTGCGTCGCGTGCGTGCGGACGACGTTGTGCGCGCGCCGATCGCTCGAAGTTTGCGACGTCGTAAAAGTGGCGGCTGAGGGCGAAGGGCGAGTCGAGCACGTCGCTCTCGAGGCGTTCAAACGAAGCAAACGCGATCGAATGGAGCGAGAACTGACGATGAAAACGTTTTTACGCTTCGCAGAAACGAGAGCGAACGTTGGCGCTCGATCGAGGGCGAAAGTTTGCTTGCGCGGTGGCGTGTGGGTCGAATGGCAGGTATTACGCGTGTTTGGAGAAGGAACAAGAAAGTGATTCATCGTATTTGTGCGCGTGGGAGACGGAGCAAAGCGCAAACGCGGCGACGGTTGGTGAAGCATCGAAAGAGTGCGTCACAACTCTCGATTTAGGACGCAGTGGTCGAGTGCGTGAGTTGGTGGCGGTGGACGGCGGCGCTCTCGTGGTGACGACAACGGGGGAGGTCCAACTCTTCGGGATGTCGGCGGAACACATTGACAAAGCGCGCACGAGTGGAGAGTTAGGCTCTCGACGAGTAGAGACGGCGTCGGTTTTACCTGAATCAGTTGGTGCACTCGTAGTGACGACGGATGGTAACTTTCAGGGTCGCAAAATAGCCACATTTCTTGCCCGCGCGCAAACCGTGACATTGGCTTGGGAGCTGGACATCGAGCACCCGGACGGCGCGGCAAAAGCCAGAGTGGCGAGCGCGGCAAGTGATGGGGAGACTTTCATGGTATTATGGGACGATGGCGTCTGGGCCCTGCACGACGCGAGCGATGGGTCTCTCAAGCACAAGCTGCGACTCGACGGGCTCGATGTGCATTGTGATGAAGCCACATCTGGGAAGCGGAGTAAGAAGAGCGAAGATACCTCACCGTTAGCAAGTGCGGCGTCTTTGTGCCTTTCTCAGGATTATTACGCCGTCGTGGCGAACTCGAAGGAAGAAAATACCGTGGTAGTGGCCGTTTTTGATTCGCGTTACGGCGCCGTGCACTTGGCGGAGGACGTTAGCCGAGGCTTAGAACACAAAGTTGGCCGAACGTCCGGGGTGAGCCTCGCCGCAACTTCGGGTAATCTGATCGTTGGTCTTTCTGATCAAGTGGTTTCGGTACAGTTCGATCTTCCTGAACTCTCTTTAGCTTCGCTCGTGGGATCACTCAGCATACACTCGCAACCGGAGGCGAGCGCAGCGGCAATTCGAGTTTTGGGTGCGGAGACAGCATCTACGGCACTCGTACCGCCGCAACACGCGGCTGTGACACCTGGCTGGAAACTAGAGGAGTTAAAACTTGATGGCCAAGGAGTCGTCAGTTTGAGCAATGTCTGGGACGACGACGACGCACAGACCAGGGAGAAGAAGGTCCGGTCGACTGCTGAAGCTTTGGCGAGCGGTAGCAAAAAGGCGGGCTCATCGTTACAGACTCTGATGAAATCCCTTCCGATTCCGCAAATTCTCATAGAAAGTGCCATTAGTGGTGGTTTAAATCATCGAGTGTGGGATTCAGTGACACTTTTGCTCGCCGGTGGACACATTCGTGGCTCTACGACGGCGAGACAATTAGTGACGGCGCTTCTTGAGGAAGACATGCTTGACGAAGTCAAGGACTTCTTAGTGTACGCCAAGGACGTTTCTGCTGAAGATATCGTTGCGATTTTACACTCTGCAATGATGCGAGACGAAGACGACCCTGGGTTGAAGAAGCGCGCTTCAGCGAACAAAAAGCTCGCAGAAAAGGTACTCGACGAAGCAGAGGCATGCGCGTCTGATGAAAAGTTCAATGGCGAAGCTAAACAAGAGCTGTTTGCCAGAGCTCAACTCTTAGTGAGTGCGTACGATAGTTTTGCACCATGGGCACAACAACTTCATCCCCTCATCGCTCGTCCGTTGGATCCAACGATGGGTATGCTAGTGTTGCGTGATCTCTCCAAGCAAGACGCGGTTTCGCTACTTCAGTATTTGCTCGTCTGGGCTAACTTTTACGCTTCATCGGGCGGCTATTTCGCCCGGATCAACACTCTAGTCGAACCTGGGATTCCCAGCGCGCACGCGGTCGTGACGTGGACGTCTGCGTTGCTCGACGCGCAGTTCACGACGTTTTGTCTCTCAGACGACGTCGCCGAACCCGTGCGCGCGCTGCGAGAGTCTTCGAGCCAAATGCTCGATATGATGCGCTCTTTAGCCGCCCTCGGAGGTGCGTTCAGACACGTCGGCGAGAACTCTCCGCTTCCCGAACAACACGGCGTACAGTCCACGACGTACACCGTAGAGAGCGTGGCTTGGTAACTAAAAACGTCGCGTTCACGTTGTTACAAATCGTCCAAAGCGCACTCACTTCTTCGAACCGAACCATCTACTCTTTTTCTTCGCCTCTCGCGCCTTCCTCGCCTCCTCCGTCGCCTTTCTGTACCTCGCCGCGGTGTCTCCCTGTCGCATCAGCTTCTTCCCCTGTTGAAACCGTTCCTCGCGCGCGCGCTCCTTTTGCCATTGGTCCAGCGCGCCGAGCTGTCCACCGTACGCCGCGAGTCCGCCGGCGGCGAGAACGGCGACGCCCCACGCCGCCGCGCCGCCGTTTCGCACGCCGAGCATCGCGACGCGCGCGCGTCGGCGAGTGTCGTCCCGCGTCGCCGGTGTCTCGGCGACGACGACGGACGACGGACGACGTCAACCCTAGGCAGAGGGTGAAATCGACGAGGTCGGCGCGCGTCGAGCGACGCGCGATACACGAGGACGCGCGCGCGCGCGACGGACGCAGATGCGCTCGAAACGCGCCCTGGATGCGCTTCGCGCGCTGCGACGCGCCGCACCGCGAGACGTCGACGCGCGATGGCGAGCGATGACGCTCGCGACCGCACCGCGAGGCGGCGGCGCGATGACGCAGCGCGAGCGCGCGAGCGATGCGATGGGACGACGGACGTACGCGAGCGAGTCAGCAGAAGCGTTGCGAAGAAATATTGGAATCTCGGCGCACATCGATAGCGGGAAGACGACGCTCACGGAACGCATCTTGTTTTACACGGGGAGGATCAACGCGATTCACGAGGTGCGCGGGAAGGATGGCGTGGGGGCGAAGATGGACTCCATGGAGCTCGAACGTGAGAAAGGTATCACGATTCAATCCGCGGCGACGTATTGTCGATGGAAGGAGAGCGATGTTAACATCATCGATACCCCAGGGCACGTGGACTTTACCATCGAAGTCGAACGCGCGCTGCGCGTGCTGGACGGCGCGGTGCTCGTTCTGTGCTCGGTGGGTGGTGTGCAGTCGCAATCGATCACGGTGGATAGACAGATGCGGCGGTACAACGTGCCGAGATTGTGCTTCGTGAACAAGTGCGATCGCGCGGGGGCGAATCCGTGGAAGGTTCTCGCGCAGGTGCGCGACAAACTGAAGCTCAACGCGGCGGCGGTGCAAATTCCAATCGGATTAGAAGACGAGCACGAGGGTGTCGTTGACTTAGTGCGAATGCAATCTGTTGTGTTTTCCGGTGAAAACGGGCAGACGCTGACAGTGGGTGAAATTCCGGCGAATTTGAAGGAACTCGCCGATGAGAAGCGCAAAGTTCTCATCGAGTGCGTTTCCGAAGTCGACGAAGAATTGGGAGACTTGTTTTTGATGGGTGAAGAGCCAACGACGGAGCAACTGTTGGCGGCGATCAGAAGGGCGACAATCGCAAATACGTTTTCTCCGTTGTTCATGGGCAGTGCGTACAAGAACCGCGGCGTTCAGCTTCTTTTAGACGGCGTCGTGGACTATCTCCCAGCGCCGTCGGAGGTGCAAAACGTCGCTTTAGATTTGAAGAACGAAGAAGCACCGGTCATTTTGTCCAACGACCCATCGAAGCCGCTCATTTCTTTGGCATTCAAACTCGAGGAGGGTAAATTCGGGCAACTCACGTATTTGCGCGTGTACCAAGGCCAAATTGATAAGGGCATGACCATCGTCAACACGTCGACTGGGAAGAAGCTCAAAGTTCCTCGACTCGTGCGAATGCATAGTGATGACATGGAAGACGTGAACTCCGCTCCAAACGGTGACATCGTCGCACTTTTTGGTGTTGAGTGTAAGAGCGGTGACACATTTACGGATGGCAGTGTGAACTACGCGATGACTTCGATGAAGGTTCCTGACCCCGTCATGTCTCTCGCAGTGAGTCCGAAGAGTAAAGCCGAAAGCGGCAACTTTAGCAAGGCCCTGCAGCGCTTTCAAAAGGAAGACCCCACGTTCCGCGTGCACATGGACGAAGAAAGTGGGCAGACTATCATTAGTGGTATGGGTGAGTTACATCTCGACATTTATGTCGAGCGAATGCGGCGAGAGTACAAGGTTGACTGTGAAGTCGGTCAGCCGCGCGTAAACTACCGAGAAGCCATCACAAAACGAGCCGAGTTTGATTACTTGCATAAAAAGCAATCTGGTGGACAAGGTCAATACGGTAAGGTTGTTGGATATATCGAGCCATTAGAAAATACCACCGAAGTCATCTTTGAGAACGGCATCATTGGTAACGCCATCGCCCCTTCGTTTATTCAAGCCGTGGAAAAGGGTTTCAAAGAGGCTGCGCTCAACGGTGGCTTGGTCGGTTATCCCGTTGAGGGCATTAAAATCGTGCTGACGGACGGTGCTTCGCACGCTGTTGATTCGTCTGAGTTGGCTTTCAAACTCGCCGCGCTCGCGGCGTTCCGACAATCGTTTCACAACGCGTCGCCGAAACTCTTGGAACCCATCATGAAGGTGGACATCACTGTCCCTTCTGAATTTCAAGGTACGGTCATCGGTAACATTAACCGACGTAAAGGGACGATTAACGACTCTACGGCGGAAGGTGATGACGTGATAATTAGTTCGATGGTCCCTCTGAGCCAGATGTTTGGTTACAGCACCGAGTTGAGAAGCATGACGCAAGGCAAGGGAGAGTTTACGATGGAGTACGGCTCTCACCAGGCTGTGACGCAGGACGTGCAAGCTGAGTTGATCTCCACGTTGGGCAAAGTAAAAAATTGATAGCTGTCGCTGCTTAAATAACTAACAGTAGTTCTACTATTTTTTAAATTCGAAGTGTCCGCTTTGCGTTAACAAGACGTGCAATTCATTCATGTCCGCGCACACGAAATGTGGCACCATCTGCTCGGGAACTTTATCCACACCGAATTCCTCCGCCCATTTCCCCGTACGTCCGCTATCCAAGAGCACAGTCAGCGCTCCCGCGGCGTTCCCACTCACTACGTCGTCTTTTGCGCTGTCACCCACCATGATAATCTCGCTCGGCGAGCACCCCCATAACTCGCAAATGTGCAGCAACGAATCCGGCGCCGGTTTGTACGGCTTGAACTCCCGACTCAACCACGGTGAAAACGGCGCCATCGTCCACACGGTGTCGTGAAAAAACTCCACCGAGCTCGCCGCGTTCCGCGTCACCAACGCTCGCGGGATTCCCATCCCGTCCAGCGTCGCCGCCACCTCCATCGCTCCCGGCGCGATGACCGTCGTCTTCAGCGCCTCTCTCTCCATCTCTCCGATGATCTCGTACGCCTTCGTCCGTCGCGCCTCGTTCCACGAGTCGACTTCACCTAAAATATCACTCGTTTCGCACCCGACTCTGCGTCGCATCTCCGTGAAGTCCAGCGCCGCGCTGACGCACAGCGTTCCATCCATGTCGAACACGACACCGCGCACGAGGCGTCGCGACGTCGACGTCGACGTGGGACTCGTCGCGGGAGACATGGCGCGCGTCGTGTGCGTCGCGCGCGGTGCGCGCGAGTGGGATTTTTCACGAGCGATGCGGTGACACGCCGTCGACGCTCGAGCGATGCGACGAAGCATGAACGACGACGAGTGGCGCGGCGTGGGGGCGTGGTCGTTTTAACGTTTGCGCGTCAACACGAGTTTCTGACTGTTTGCGTTTCAACGTATAAGATCTCTGTCGTCCGTGCGTCGAGCGTTGAGATGAGATGAAAAGCGGTGCGATGTATTAGTCGCTGTCCTCGTCCTCGCTCTCGTCGAGCCAGTCGATGAACTTGGCGGCTTGCTTGCGAACGGCTTGGGCGACTTTGGGCTCGACGTCGATGCACGAGGCGGCGTCCACGTCTTCATTCCAAGCCTTGATGACGTCTTCTTCGATGAGATCGAACTCGTAGAGCTGATTGAGAATAAGAGAGAACGCCTTAAAACCAGAAGTGGCGGTTTCGGTGACGTAACGTTCGAAGGCGCACAAGAGCGCGCGTTGAAGCGCGGCATCCGGGCACGCGGCGCTCAAGTAATCCTTCTTCGCTTTGATTTGCGGAGGAATGGCCTCGTCTTCGTCAAAAACGGCTTCGAGGAGGAACAAGACGCCCATTTCCTTGGATTCGACGCCAAGGGCATCAGAGACGAGATATTCGGCCGTTTTCACGGCGTCATTCTTCGCCGCGTACGCGCGAAGCTTGGACACTCGAGGATCCTCCTCTTCTTCCGAGCTCTCGTCCTCGATGGCGGCGTCCGCCATCTTATCCGCGACCACGGTGACCATGTTCGCCGCGCCGTCAGTAAGCTGTTCGATTGCTCGCGCTTTCGCGGCGGCGGCAGAAGTATCAGTCGCCCACTGGACTTCGTCATCGTCGTCGTCGTCGGCTTCAGAGGCGGAGGAAGCGTCGCCCGCCTCGGCGGGCGCGTCGTCGTCGGTTTTTTCCTTCTTCTCCTTCTTCTCCTTCTTCTCTTTCTTCTCTTTCTTCTCTTTCTTCTCTTTCTTTTCCTTCTTTTCAGACTTACGTCGTCGACGTTCTTCGTCATCGATCGCTGCACCAGCCTCTTCGCGTTCGCGTTCGGCGCGGCGCAGTTGCTTTTCCTTTTTGTCCTTTTTAATTTCCGGAGGATTCTTGCAAATGTAACCACACAGCTTGTGTCGCATATCGACGTCGGAAAGCGCCCCGCACGCCTTACATTTCAAGTGAATCGTCTCTCGCTTGGTAATCTCAATCATCGTCTCCGGATTACCGCACGAAAAGCACTGCACGAAGCGTTTGATGAAGCTCTCCAAACTCTGCGCGAGCTTCCCCGCGTCGTGCGCCCCGTTCACGATCGCGCGTCCTTCCTTTTCGTTAAAAGTCGTCTGCGCCCCGAGATCGTTCCCTAAAAACTTCAACGTGTACATCGGCGGTCGCGCCAACGCCTTGGACACCTCCACGAGGTTCGTCACGTTTGTCTTGATCCCGTTCCCGCGCCCCTCGATTTTAGACTGAATGGCTGGCATTTTATACCGATAAAACTGGTCCCCGGCGTTGGACGCCCCGATGTTTATCATCGCCATCGCGCCTCACCTCTCGCGCTTCCGCGTCGCTCGTCCCGTTCGCGCCCCTCGCTCGTCTCTCGCGGGCGTTCCGTCGTCGCTCGCCGACGCCCCCGCGCGCCGCCCTTCGTCCTTCGCCAGCCGTCGTCGCCGGTCGCCTCTCTTCTCGGCGTCGCGTGCGTCTCGCTCGCGCATGCACGTCCCGGTTCGCGTCGCGTTCGTCCTCGTCCGTGGCCTCGCGAGTCGTCACATGCACGTCTTCGTCGACGCGTCGCGGTGTCGCGATCGATGCGATTCGATCGCATCGCTCGATCGCGGCGGCGATTCGGTGGATTCGGTGTGATTCGCACTTCGCGGCGCGCGACGACGACCATGGGCGCGCGAGATGGGCTGCGACACGCGCAGTTCAAACCTATGAAACGCGCCATGGACGGCGCGTTCGGCGATCGAGAGCACGGCGCGGCGGCGAACGTCGAGGGGACGACGCGCGCGCACGCGAGCGACGGATCGAGCTTCGTCATGACGCAGCCGAGCGGACTGGCGCGGTCGCAGCAGGTGTTCCTGGCGCAAAAGTTTTTAAATCTGCCGGCGATGCCGAGCTACGTCGAGAGCGAGGGAGGGATGGTGCTCGATCGAGTGGTGCTGAACGCGGGACGGGGGAATTGGTGGACGACGCTCACGGCGCGCGCGCGAGCGCAACGCGCGTGGAACACGGAACAAGTGCAAGAGGGGAAGGCGCATCGAGCGCTGTTGGATCCATCGATGTACGCGTTGGGAGGGAGGTTCAGGGCAAACGCGTTGGAGAACGTGGCGGTGAAAGCGATCGGGGAGTTGGGGTCGGTGAAGGGCGTCACGCGCGCGTTTGCGAAAAAGTTCAAGCTGAGCGACGAGAAGGACGACGACGCCGAGGCGGCGTTGAATCCACGCGGCAGGGTCTCCGTGCAAGCGAAACTTCCGTCGCATTTACTCAGTGTGGATTTGTCGCACAATGAGAGGTACCAAACGGACGATAGGTACGTGGACGGTCCCACGTCGGCGTCGGTGAGCGTGTCCTCGCGCGGTCGTCGAGCGATCAACTACCGCGTGAGCGCGCGCAAGTGGTTGGGGGACTTGGTACCGTTCGATAGGAAGCACGGAGGAGGGATGCGAACGCCGCCGAGGAAAGAATTACAAGCTGGTGTGTCGTACGAGCAACAAGCGGTGTTATGGCGCGGTCGTCGACGCCGCAAACCGAAATCATCGAGCGCGGTGAGCGGGTACACCGCGCTGCCGCAAGTGCCGACGATTACGGTGGGGGGAATTTACGGGGCGGTCGTGCGGAAGAGTTTAGATGATGATTACAAAGATGGCGAGCAAACTGAACTGCAAAATTTCGGCTCGTTATCTGTGAATGCACAAGTTGGGTCTTTCGCACGTCCTTTGCTCGATTTCACGTCGATCAATCTGCGACTCGACGCGGGCGGTATGGGAACGCCCAACAAGCCGCTCGACGCGGCGGCTCAAACACCACTGCCTCTGGCGGATCGTTTGATCACCATGGGGGGTCGATTGAAAGCAAATCCGGTTTCAGTGACGCTGAGTCTTGGACAGCAACTTCTCGGTCCGCTGCGATTCAGAGCCGAAGTGCGCGCCAGCGGCGCGGAGGCTTTGTCCGCCACGCGCGCGGGCCTCTCCGCGCTCAAGGAACGAAAGACCATGACGGAGGTTCGCGAGTCCATTCAAAAGCAAATCGTGAAGCCAGAAGTTGTGTACGGCTTAGATTGTGCATTACCTCCAACGATCGGTAGTGCGCGCGTCGTAGCGTGGTACAACGCGACGAGACAGGAAGCCATGGCGGAGCTCCGACTGTTCGACTTGTAGGAAAATATGTTTAGCAGCGCTGCAATGAATTAAAAGTGAATTCTAGTGTAACCAACAATCTCGTCTATCGCTTCGCGTCCTCTTCTTTCATGAGTTTATCTAAAGTGCTCATAAACTCAGGCACGCCCGTGCCTTCTTTCGCGCTTATGGGAAGAATTGCCACGGGCTGGTCGCCTATGGTTTCCTCGTCGAGCGCCTTGATGCCTTGAGTAATCTCATCCGTACGCAGGGCCGCCCACTCGAGGTCGGTTTTGTTCAGAACCAAGATGTGCGGTCTTTTGACGTACTCTGGGTTGTATAACTTCAACTCTTGACGCACCACGACGTAGTCGCTCACCGGGTCTTGCCCCGAGGCGTCAACGACACAAACCATTGAACGCGTGCGGCGCAAGTGTCGTAAAAACGCTCGACCAAGGCCCAAGCCCTTATGTGCACCCTCGATTAAACCTGGCAAATCAGCCATGACAGTCGATGACTCACCCGTCGGGGCGAGATCATCTTCGGTCTTAATCACCCCGAGATTCGGCATGAGTGTCGTAAAGGCGTAGTTGGCGATTTCCGGCGACGCCCGCGTGACGGCTTTCAACAGAGATGATTTCCCAACGTTAGGCAAACCAACCAAGCCACAATCGGCGACGACTCGCATCAATAACTCAATTGACAGCTCTTCGCCGTCCTCGCCCACCGTCGAAACCAACGAAGCGGTATCGATGGCGATGTCTGAAGCCTCAAAGTCTTCCTCCTTGCCGTTGCGCATTTTGCGATTCACCTGACGCTGTTGTCTGCGCGCGGCTAATCCACCGCCCCCACCCTCGGCGACGAGTAAAGTCTGCCCGTGCTTGGTCATATCACCCAAAAGCTCGCCTGTGCGTTTGCGTCGGACCACCGTCCCCGGAGGCACTGGAATGTACATGTGTTCCTGATCCGGCGCCACGCGATGCCGCTCGCGGCCGCCGCTCGCGTGTTCCGCCGCGCTTCCGTGATACCCCTTCTTCGCTCGCCACGTCTTGCGTTCGTGTAAATGCAACAGCGAATCACACGTGCGATCGACTCGCAGGTACACGTTCCCTCCTCGTCCCCCATCCGCGGGTTCTGCCGCCGGTAACTCGATATACTTTTTCAAGTTGCGTCCCCACTGGTACTTGAAATTCTTGACCACTTTCGGTTTAGACGTCCCCGTCCACGACTCGCCCTCGCCGCCCTGCCCGCCGACGACGATGATTTGCGCCTCGTCAAAGTACAGGTGTTTCTCCTTCGCCGCGATCGTCGCGCCGCCGTCGCTCGGCCTCTTCCCCGCGCGCTTCGCCCCCTCCCCCCACGCCGCCTTGCCGCCGCCGCCTCGACGTCGCGGGACGTTGGACGCGGACGATTTACCGCCGCCGGGCCCGCTCGCGGACGCGCGACGTCCGCTCGAGCTCGGTTCCGGTTTCGCCATCGCCACGCATCGCATCGCGCGCATCGTCGTCGTCGTCGTCGTCGCGCGTCGCGCGTCCACGTCGCGCGCGACGCGGCGAAGTGCGGCCGCGGACGCGACGACGCGAAAAAGCGAAAAAAGGGCGCGTCCACGGTTTTCGTTCGCAAACGTCGTATGTAGATCGTTCGCGACGCGAAGAGTCAGAGCGGGTTGACGCCTCGAAAGTAACAAGGTGTGGGGCGGTGGCCGACGTCTCCATCATAATTTCGAAAAATTCAATGGTTAAAACCGTCTCATCATATGGATAAAACCGTGGAATCGCCTCCCGACGATTCCGGAAGAATCAATACCGGCGAAACACGACGCGCGAGGCGTGATTGCGCGGCGAAAAAGGGTGAAAAACTTGGGCGTTACGGTTGAGGTCGAGTTACAACGAACGACGAACTTCTAAAGACTAATGCGCGCGTCGTTCACGTGAGAACCTTTTCCACGAAGTCGGCGCCGGCGATGGTGGCGATTTCTTCGATGACATCCTCTCGCGCGGGGGGATCGGGGTTGGGTAACCAAGACAAAGAGTCGGGAAGCGCCGCGTCCGCGTGGACGGCGTTTGGCTTGAACGCGACGCCGACGACGTCGCCTCCGTATTTATCCACAAACATCAGCGCAGTGCCACCGACTCGATCTTCGGCATCCTTAATGAAACATTCGGTCGGGTCGAATCCTATGAGTAACGCCTCTCGCGCCTTGTCCGGACCTTTGTTCAAAAGCTTGGGCGGAAGTTTCGCGAGCTTGATGCTTTGCGCCAAGGTTTCTTCCTCGTCCTCATCTACGACGCTCATTTCGTTCTCGAACTGCGCTCGCATTCGCTTGTACAAGCGCTTGCTAGGGAACAACGCATGTTTTGGGAACGGCAGCGCGGTTCGACGTAGAACAAAAGCGGCATCGAATCCACTGAGAGACGGTTTGAAGAAGCGCTCCCAGCACTCCGTCTCAAACATAGAGTGCTTCGACACGCCTTCGAGCACGGCTTGCATCTCCGACTGCGCTCGAGCTGCGATGGAAACGAGTCGTTTCAGAACGACTGCGCCTGGCCCACTTTGTGTGAGCCGAATCCCGCTCCTATCGTGCGGCGTGACTATGCACATTGCTGGCGCTGTTTTCGCCGTTCTGTCGATGCTCTCAATCTCGGCGTCGCTCACGATACCTTCGGGATCTAATACTACCGGATCGAACCAAATGTGCGACGCAAATAGATTCAAGAAGCGCAAAAATGCCACCTCGCGGGACATCGGAGGCAAAGCTGCGCCTGGGTTGACGAACAACAACGCCACGAGGGCCTCGATCGCTTCGTCAGAAAGGTGTGGCGAAAACATGTGCGACGAGACCCAACGATTGATGAGCTGCGTCGAAAGGCCATACATCGGAAATCTTGCAGCAATTGATGCAATCAATCCAGCGTGAGATGCTCTCTCGATGAGTTTTCCCTCCGTCGCCTTGACGTGCGGACCACCGGCAGAGGCATTTACGTGAATGCGAAAAGCGTATCCTTCAAACAAAATGTCAATCGCCTCTTCAGCGATGACACTTGGCATCGCGTAACTCTTTCGAAGAGACTCTGCGAGCTGTATGGCCATCATCGATCGCGTCTTTGCGATCGCGTCGGGGTCCTCTGGCCATCGACCGCTGCCCTCGAGGGACACCATGATGTCAAGAGTTTTGGGACATACAGCAATGTCGTCTTCGCTCTTTCCCAAGCCAACGCCCGCACCGTGTGCTAGTGGATGCGGCGTCGGCGGAAATGGATCGGTTCCACGAAATGCTCCGCTCAAAGGCTGGACGTTGTTCACTTTGAGGGGCATTTCTTTCAAATCCTTCATTCGTTTCGCCAAGCGATCCAACGTCTGAAGCAAACTCGCCGGAGAAGTACCTTCTTTCGAGCTGGCAATCTTGCTCAGAGGCTCGTCGAACATCTTTGAGCTCCATTCTATCTCATCGACGTTTGCCAGGTTGAGCTTCAGCGCTTGTTCGGCGACAATAGCTGGTATGTGATGTCGATTCGTCGGCGGAACAAAATCCCACACCACCGATTCACAGATTCGTCCATCCTTGAAGCGACGGAGCTCGGACCGTTCGCCCCAAAACTTGCGAAATTCTTTAGCTTCTTTGTCATCAGCCGAACTCGGACCGATGTCGACCAGTCGCAACGCGTGTTCAGGATCCAAAATTACCCCAACCCATATCTTGCACGATGCACTCCCGACGGTGTCGACGCTCGAACTTTGCGGCTCAAACGCACGAACGAGTTTTGCACGATCGCTCAAAGCGCGAGTAACAATACGTGCTACGTCTGATTCTGCGGTACGACGCCCACCCAAGTCACATTCGCCTTCATCTGCATTAACCATCACGTCGACGTGCATATGCAAATCGTACCGAACCGCGGCGGGACATTGGCCAAGTAACACGTTGCTAAACGCGGAATGACTAGATCTCTTCAACTCAGACGCTGAAAGCATCGCCTCGTGAATTAGCTCCTGCACCGCGTTCGCAGACATTCTCGCCATAATATTCACATGTCCACAAGGTCCAAGGAAAACGTTTGCGAAAGCGCGCTGCCACTCGCCCGCTTCTGCGGGTTTACCGCTTGCGTACAAACCCTTCTTAAAGAAGCCAGGCTTAGCGAGCGCGTTAATCGCGGCCCGAAACATCTGGCTAGTGTCCATACTACTACTCAATTGACCACCTCGCTCTAGCATGTATGCGAAGAGCATCGAAATGAAAAATCCACTGACGCCATCCGCTGCGTCCAGCAACCGCCTTCCCTGCGCCCATCGCTTGAATAGCACCACCGCACCGGGCAAACTCTTCGCTTTCTTCGATGCTGCGGCAAAGAGCTGTGCATGCATGCGTGCATACATGTCTTCCGCGATGGACTGGTTGTAATGCGGGCTCGCCGGCCGCACGTCTCCCCGTGCCAGCCTTCGCACGTTTGCTCTGTTAGGCAACAATCGAACCGATGCGAAAGTTTCGGGGTCTATCGTCAAAAACAAACGAAGTGCTTTTTTATTTTGCTTTTCTCCAAAGTGTACCGTGATATACGGCTTCCTTGCATCGCGGTGCTGGTCCATCACTTCGCACGACCACTCGGACGACTTCGACAACTTTTTATGCAACACGTCCAGGTACACCGCTCGCTTGAAGTGATACCTGTGATCTAAATAATCCTTTTCTTGAAAGAACGACCGAGGCATTTCTACCGCGACGTCCACGACGACCCCTCCGTCACCATTCATGGGTACGTTGAAGCACCCTCCCTCTGCGTGACTCCCAATCGAGACGACCCGCGTCGGCGGCGCGAATTTCAACGTCTTCCCCTCCACCTCCTCGCACTCCACCGCAAACCACGCCGGTGATTTGGCTTTAATTTCCTTCTCTTTCAACTCTACGTCGGTGTGTCGTCGATCAAACGTCTCGTCAGTCTCGTTTCTTCGCGACTCGTTCGCCCGTTCGTCCTCGTCGTCCTCCTCGCGCGTCTTCGGTCTCAGTCATATGCTTGTCAATGTAAACATCACGAGGATATTCAGTTCTCAAAGATTAATATGTCTTCATCACCGACCGTCGACGCGCGTGGATGAGCCCTCGGCCCGGCTCCTCCTCGCTCACCGCGCGTTCGCTCGCTTCGTCGCACCTCGCACCGCCTCGCGCACCGCCCCGAGCGCGTCCTCGCTCGACGCCCGCGCGCGCGCTGTCGCCGCGCATTCGTTCACGATCTCTCGCGCCAGCGTCTCGTCGTACGACGCGGCGGCGAACGCTTCGTCGTCCATCGTTCGTTTCCCTCGCTTCCCTCGCGAGCGCGCCTCCGGGACGACGACGCGACGACGCGCCGTCGCGATGTGAGGCGCGCCGCAGCCGCCACTCGGCGCGTCGAGGGATCGATTGATTGGTTGATTGCGGCGTGCGATGACTCGAATGCGTCATCGCACGGCGCGCGAATCGCGAATCGTGAAAACTCGCGACGAAAGCGCGGACGCGACGCGGACCGAGGCGCGTCAACGGCGCGCGACGCGCGTCTAGAACGAGCGAAGGACGAACGAAGGCGAGGATGAATGCTCTGACGCAGATTAAGAATACGCAAAAGGCGACGATGCGGGAGATTGAGAGCGGGATGGGGGAGGAGGCGTCGTGGCACGCGAGATATAAGCACTCGGCGTACGTCTATGCCGGTGGATTAGCGTTCAACATGACGGAAGGGGACATTCTGGCGGTGTTCTCACAGTGTGGGGAGGTCGTCGACGTCAACTTGGTGCGCGACGAGGAGAAGGGTAGGAGTCGAGGATTCGCGTTCATTTGTTACGCCGATCAGCGCTCGACGGTGTTAGCGGTGGATAACTTAAACGGTGCCACCGTTGTGGGACGAACGATCAAAGTCGATCACGTGGATGATTACAAGATGAAGAACGAAGACGACGCGAACGCGAGAGAGTGGAAGTGCGCGTGCGGGTCTGAGAATTTCAAGTTCCGAGAAGCGTGTTTTAAGTGCGGTGCGCCTCGACCGGTGGTTAAGAGTGCGGTAGAGGAAGAACTAGAAAGACCCATCGCGGCAGACGGTGGTCGTGAAACTCGCGTTGAGGATAGTCGAGACGTCGTTGACGCGGCGGGTCCTCGAAACGCCGACGCGGAGGATGAAGACGCGCGAATCATTCGTGAGCTTATGGAGCGTAAAGCCGCGGCTATCGCGCGTGCAGAGGCTGCGGCGAAAGGTCTAACTATTCCTGGGGACGAGAAGGATGAGAAGAGAGATAGAAAACGGCATAAGAAGGAAAAAAAGGAGAAGAAGGAACGTCGCAGAGAACGCAGTCGGAGCCGAGACTAACTAGTTGTAGCATCATTTGTAGCGAGATATCATGATTTTAGCGTCTATTACAAATATATCTAGTAAGTATCATCAATCGCGGCCTGCTCAGCTGATGGTAAATGCAACAAATGGTTGATGCATACGGCGACGGGATCTTTTGCCGGTCCACCCTTCATATTAATTACCGACATCCCACCGGGCGAAAGACTAAACATTTCTCCGCTATTCCTCTCTAGAGCGTGCGCTAGGAAATCTTGGCATACAACTTTGTCGTGAATGACGAAAGTAGAGCCCCCACCTTGAGTGCCTTCGGCCAAACTGGTCAAGATATCGTCCACAGAGTTCACGACTTTGGCTTCAAACGGGCACGCGCCGCTCATCTCGCGCTGGCATCGATCGAATATCTTCTCCGCCAAACGAGCCGAGGGTCCGTCCGGCGAGTGCAACAGCGCGCCGACTGAGGTATTTTTCAACACGTTCACCATACTCCTTGTAATTTTAGCCTCTTCCTCTATGCTCGTCGGTGCGTGGACCAAAACGAGGGCGTCCTTCTTTCCAACCGGCGCCTCCGGCATTTGATTGAAAACTTCTAGCTTAACCCCTCGCCCTGTGTTCGGCTCAAAGGACTCGTCGATGATCAACCTGCTCACTGCGCAATTACTTTGCACGATGCGTCTAAAATATTCCGGTCCGAGCCCGAGCGCGCTGCCAATCAGCGCTTGATTTACCGCGTTGTGCGCGACGACGAGAATTTTCGTTTCGCGTCTCGCGAGCAACGCCTCGTTCCACACCCGCGTCGCTCGATCCCACAGCTCTCGCACGGGGTAATGTCCGTCGATTTCAAACTCGCTCGGATTCTTTTTCCAATTCGCATAGCTCTGACCGTATCTCTCCATCCCATCTTCCTTCAACAGCCCCTCAAACGCGTATAAATCAATCTCTCTCAAGTCATCGACGTCCACGAACGCCGTCCCCGAGCGCGTCCCCCACGCGATTTCCGCCGTTTCTCGCGCCCGCGCCAGAGGTGATCGCAAGCACACGTCAAATTCATCCAACGCGATCACGTCTTTCGTCAAGTTCGCCTGCGCTTGACCTTTCGCCGTCAACACAGAAAAATTCGAACTCCCCTGAATCCGTCCTTCCTCGTTCCACGTGCTTTGGCCGTGTCTGACAAAGGTGAAGGCGCGACGCGTCGACGGTGGTGCGGGCGCTTTCGCGTCGAACGAGCGCGCGACGATCGAGCGACGCGACGATGCACGCACGAAGCGAGACGCCGCCGGCCGGGACGGCGCACCGAACGACGACGACGTCCGCATGGCGTCGCGCAGTGCAGCCGCGGCGGTTGGTCGGAAAAATCAAAAATTGCGAGCCGAAGGACGAGGGACGAATTTTCAAAGTCAGACTAAGCGATGCAAGAAACTAATAGACTACTCACGCCCACGCGGAGACGGAAGAAACACTACGAACGAGCACGTCGTTGAACCACGCGACGAAGGCGACGGTAAGAAACACCATGACGAGTCCGACGAATGGCGTCACCGCTTCTTCCCGCGCGCTCGAGTCGTCAAACGCCCCGCTCGATAACTTTGTCATCGACGGCTTGCGCTCAGGAAACCCGTTCGGCAGCGAGCTTTCGAATCGCACCTTCGACCGCTGTCGTTTCTCCGCGAAACTCCCCGACGGCGATAAGATCCCTCTCGCGCTTCCGTGTCGTCCCACCGCTCGCGCGCTCGCGGAGACGCCGTCCTCGTCCTCGTCCTCGCCTCGCGCGTCTAACAAATCCTCTTCGAAATCGTCCTCCTCATCGATCCCTCGTCGAAACGGTCGTCCGCGCGCGTCGTTCTCTTTCCCATCCAACCACCGCGTCGTCTTCCTCGCGTCGCGTCCGCGCGGCGACGTCCCATTCGTCGGCGACGCGCCCATCGTCGCGCGTCCTCCCTCGCGGTGTGCGCGATCGTCCGCCGTCGACGGTGCCGCGTCGTCGCGCGCGCGCGCCTCGCGCGTGGGTTCACCCATCGCTCGCTCGTCCGGTCTCGGACGCGCGCGCGACGCCGTGTGTCCATCACACGAGTCCCGAACGCCGTCGCACCATCCATCTCATATATCCATCGGCGGTCCGACGGATCCGGATCGAGACGCGGGCGCGATGGACGGATTGAGTGACGACGACGTCCGCGTCGACGTCCGCACGCGGTGGCGCGCGAATCGAATGTTCACCGCGTCGTGCGCGCGAAGAGCGACGACGAGGACGACGGCGCACGCGTTGCGCGCGCTGAAACGCGCGCGACCGACGACGACGACGACGACGACGACGACGACGCGCGCGGCATCGCGCTCGACGCCGTCCGCGATGCGAGGGGTGAAGAAGGAAAACTTGCCGAGCAAGGTGTGCGTGGTGTGCGACAGACCGTTCACGTGGAGGAAAAAGTGGGAAAACTGTTGGGACGAAGTGACGACGTGCTCGAAGTCGTGCAACGGTAAGAGGAAGAGCGAACGACAGCGAGAGAACAAGGAAACGCGAGGCGAAGACGAAGACGAAGACGAAGACGCGCGAGCGGCGCATAAGAAGTCGGTCAAGGCGCAAAAGGCGGAACGGAGGGCGCGATTAGAATTCAATGGTAATCCAACGAGCGGGCAAAAGGCGTGCGATGAATGCTCGAAGATGGTGAACGAGCTGATTCGATGTCAAACGGACGCGACGAAACGGTGGCGTATGGTCTGCGGTTCGTGTTGGGTGAAAGTGAGCGGCGGCGTGGTGGATGGTGACGCAAATCACCCGCATTATCGATACGGTGGGTTATGGAAGAATAGACGCGCGCAAAATGCCGACGGAGGCGAGCCTTTAGTCTGTTAGCGGCTTAGAAGTAGCTATATTAATCATTTTTTACAGTTCCGCCTTGGCTTCCTTCGTCGCGTATTTACCGAGTCCGATGGTATTTTTTGATCGCTTGTCCGCACGTTTGATGGGAAACGGCATGCGTCCTCGTTGTGCTTCCTCGGGTAACATCGCCAAATACTTGTTGCAGAATTGAATCAGGGTGTTTTCGTTGAAACTATCGATCAGCCTCGCCTCGGCGTCGCGCTTCTTGCTCACGGGATCGTAACCGACGATCGCAAGCCTTCCCCCAGCGAGCACGTCCATGTACTCCTGCTCCTCACCCTCGTAAACGGCAGTTTGCAAATATATGAGATCCTTTGTCGTCGGCGGCACGACGTGAATGAGAACCATAAAGCCAGAAATGGCCTCTCCGACCTTTTCTAACGTTTTGTGAATGCGCACCCCATACTCGTCCGCGAATTCTTTAAGCATGAACACAAACACTTTGGGCATGTCATTTTTCGCGTGCAGATTCGCTCGTTGAACTTCATCGACGGTACCTCTATTATCGGGAAACTCGGGCCATTTCGCGTACGGCGGAATGAGAGTGAAGAATGCGAAGCGCACTATGCTCGACACGTTGCGTTGCAAGCTCTCGGTCATCTCAGTCATGTGGTCGCTGTCCATGTAATGTGGCGCCGGAATGAACACCTTGGCGAGTGCGTGCTCAGACTTCAATTTCAACGCTCGGCCGAAAGTGACATCATCGTGTCCGTACGAGCGAAACGTGTTTTCCGCGTCGGTGAACGCGTCAATCGCCGCTTGATGAACGCTCCCGGGCCGAAACAAAGCCAGAACCGCCAGCGTCTCCGTGCGTGAATCTTCGACAAATTTGAGCAAGTCTCTTTCGGCGTCGAACTCCTCGACTGCGCGCACACCGGTGAACCGCTACGATCGAGGAATCCTCCGGTCAGTCTCACCACGCGCGCTCATCGTGTCGATCAATTCAAGGCCATACGAGAACGAGTTCGAGGCGCCGTCGCTTCGCTTACCTCGCTCGCGAAGCACAACGCGAGGATAAGTGCGATTACTGATAACGATCGTCGCATGTTCGCTGCGGTTGATCTCGCAAGTGCGCCGACGTGTGCTGTCTGTCGCCCACGCGCGATGTCGACATCAATCACTCTGCGCTCCACTCGAGCCAACATCCAGAAACGACTTGTCAAACAGTCGAGGCCGAGTTGTGAACGTCAACATGGAAAGTCTTACCCAGGTATCCATATGGATTTCGATGCCCGCTCACAAATCGCGGAGAATTCAAGGAAATCCCCGACGGCGTACGCTGCACACCATGAACGCGCGTCGCGGTCGATTCGGCCGGCGTCGCGGTCGCTACCTCGGCGCGCGAGAAATAAATGAAATAATTAAATAATTTCTATGCGAACGCCACAGGCTCGCCAGCGAAGCGTCAATCGCGCGTCGCGCTCGACGCCCGTAATATTGCGATCACGAATCACCAATGGAATTAATTTCACGCGAAACCACGCGCATCTCGGTCGTCTGATGTCAAATTCACACTTTCGACGACTGCTGGGCGAAAATTTCTCACATCGAGATGATCTGTCAAAACACATGCATGTCGCGTCGATAGGCGTAGAACCACCAAAAGTGCAATTGTTGGAGGTAAATGGTGTGTCGAAACTCATAGCCGCAACTTTTACAAAACCTTGACGCGATTCAGTGCTTGTGCATTCACGTTCCATGATGACGATAATTAAATATAATCTGAGCGCTTAAAATAATTAATTGCGCGGCGGAAACAATTCATTCGCGCTTGATATTGCACGTGCTATCTTGCTAAGTTTTCTAGTACTCTATCCTTGCGAGACTCCTCAAAATCATCGAGTCTCGCGCGAGTAGCGAAATAAATCCACCCGCGACGAAAATTAATAAGCCAATTAAATAAATCAGTCCGTGAAGAAATCGCCTGTGAGCGCACGTAATTTTGTTAGTCATCCTGCGGAGAGCGTTCTGCGAGTGTGAGCGATCTTAGGGAACACTCACCTGAAGCACAGGGCAATCACGGGTCGGCCTTCGAACTTTTTCGCTGCTGCAATTAATTCTCCGAGTGGCGGTCCTAGAATCGTGAGAACGCTCACCACGCCAACGTGAGCGTACGTTCTCAGGATTTCACGTATCTCAGGTAGGAAACATAATTTATGTTGAATTAATCCCGATCCGCTGGCGTCGAAACTCTCGCCTGCGGCTTCGGGAACGGTCAACATTAAATAACTCGGTTGGTCGTTTCCATTCAACGCACTCACGGTGCCGACGGTTATTTCGGTCACTGCGACTGTTCCTCCCGCAAGTGCCGACTCGTACGCGTGCGTTACCTCACACTGATCGTGGTCGTGCCCCGACAACACCAACACCGGCTCAACCGCCCGGAGCAATCGCTGCGCAGACTCGTCCGAGAGGTAGTCTTGATAAATAATTTCCTTGTCTGAACCGAGCGTGCGGCCTTGAATTGCTTGCGAGTTTCGAAATGGCCCGCATCGCTGCGATGGATTGGGAAGCGGCAAGTGCGTCACGAGCACTCTCTTTACGTACGGCTCTTTCTTTTGAGCGCTTAAGCCATCCACGAACGCCCACGTCTCGTCTGTGGCCGGTCCTTTGCCGTCGAGGACCATGGCGTTGACGCCTACGAAGTCAACGCCGCCGATGCGCTCGACAAAGTTACTTTTTCCATACCATTCTTCGAACCGTGCGAGGATTCTGGGATGATGGCGAATGACTTCGGAATAACCAACGTCATGGTTACCGGCGACGGTGTGGTACAACGGCCCACCATCGCCGTTTCTCGGCCACCAGAGCGCGGCGTCGACGCGACGCCGCAACGCGCGCCACTCGTCTTCGTTTCTACGTGCACCTTGCCCGAACAAGTCCCCCAGAAACACCACGTTTCTCGGTGCAAATCTTCTCAACCCTGCCTTCATCGTCCGTCGCACGTAGGCATCGCACACGGCTTCCGCAAACGCGAGCGCGCGCGACCGTCTGCCGAGCTCCCTGTACGTGTACTCGTCCACCAACTGTGGGTCCGCGGTCACCATCACCCTCGTCCCGTTCGCGCCGTGCGGCCACGAACATCGACGCTGCGCTACGACGTGCGAGTAGACTTCGCCGTGATGAAGCACCGCGCCCCAAATCACGAATAACGACGCGTACAAAACGCGCGGTGGCCGCCCGCCGCGCCTTTCCGCGCGCCCATCTTCGTCGCCCTCGCGCGGTCGCCCGACGTCGCCTCGGCGCCGCGCGTTCGACGTCGACGACGCCGCGCGCGACGTCGAACGCGCGCGCGCTTCCGCGTCGTCGTTCGCGCGCCGTCGACGCGTCGACATCCCGCGCGCTCTGCGGCGGTCGCCGCGCGCGTGTAGGCGGGTTTAGGCCTCGACCCGGGACGCCCTGAAATCCGACCGCGACGCGCCCGTTTCGCCGACGCGTCGAGGCGCGGTCGCGGCGCGCGGGGTCGTCCCGGCGAGTTCGCGCCTCGACGGTCGAGCGCCGAGCGGTGCCGATCGAGCGTCGATCGCGCGATAGACGATAACGGGGGAAGCCAAGCCGTGAAGCCAGCGCTCGGTGCGACCGCGCGCGGCGGCGACGGCGACGCCAGACTGCGGTCGACGAGGGACACATTTTAGATTGGATTGCGAGCGGCACCGGTGACGCGTCATGGACCGGCGAGATGAGGCTGGTGCGGTCGCGTCCTCGTCTGCACCCGCGACGCGCGCTCGAGCGTTGTTCGCGCGCAGGAAGCCGGCGTTTTCAGCCTCGTTCGCGCGATCACGATCGAACGCGGGAGAGGTGGAAGCCGCGCTTCGCGCCGTCGAGAGCAAGCTCGCGGAGGAAAAGGGAAAACTCGACGACAGCCAACGAGCGCACCCACTCGCGGGGAAGGCGCGAGTTGAATTGAACGACGGTGATGTCTATCGCGGGCCGTGGAACGATCACTCGCCGGTGGGATACGGACGATATTCGTGGGCGAACGGGAACGAATACGTGGGCGAATTCCACGACGGCAAGCCGAGCGGGCGAGGAACGTACGAGTGGGCGCACGGCGGGGTGTACAAGGGCAATTTCGAACACGGTTTGATGCACGGGGAAGGGACGTATACGGCGTCGGACGGTGCGAAGTACCACGGGTCTTGGAGACGGGGGAAAAAGCATGGTTTAGGCATACAGCATTTTACCAACGGCGACTGCTACGAGGGACTGTGGAACGATGGGGTCGGCCACGGACCGGGAACGTACAGATGGAAGGCGCTCGAAGGCGAAGAAGGACACGACGAGTTCGACGGTGAGTGGCTTAATGGGAAAATGCACGGATGGGGCACCTTGCGGTGGGGATCGGGCGATCGATACGATGGTAACTGGTCCGTGGGACAAATTTCCGGCAGCGGTGTCATGACTTGGTGCGACGGGTCAACTTTTAGTGGGCGATGGAAATGCGGTAAGAAGGACGGGTCGGGTGCGTTCATGTTGTCTGGGGGTGAAAGTTCTAGTGTTACTCGAAACAATATCAAACTCAGCGTACAAATCAACCGATCAGCGAGGCCCAAGACAAGTTTTGATGACAGCGAAGGCGAGGAAATTATCGCCGCAGATCTAGGCAACACATACTTGTTGCTCTGCGAGTGCTCTGAGGATCAAATCTTGAAGAAAGAAGTCGTCGAGGCCGATGGTGTGGCCCACAAACATTCGCTGTGGACGAGTCCGATGGCGAGTAGATCACGGAAGGTCCGTAAAGTCCGGCATGGAGAAACTATTTACAAAGGTCACGGGAGTTACGACTTGATGCTACAGCTGCGCGTTGGCATTCGTTGGAGTGTGAGCAGCATGCAAGAGTTCTCGGACGTCGCTTTGCAAACTCGTAGCTTTGACGTAAGCCTCAAGCAACAGTTTCCTCGCGGTGGCTCTGCGAAAACGCCGCCGCACTTCGCTCGAACGTTCAAGTGGAAAGAATATAGACCAGAAGTTTTTCGACATTTACGTGCGCGTTGGCGAGTAGATCCCGCACAGTTTATGCTGTCGCTGTGTGGTGATCAAGCGCTGAGAGAGCTGTCTTCGCCTGGTAAGTCCGGGAGTGTGTTTTACATATCTCACGACGATCAATTCATCATCAAAACGATGCGAAAGTCGGAAATGGTGCGACTCAAGTCTTGGTTGCATGTGTATTACCGACACGTTCACGATTACCCCGAGACGTTATTGCCAAAGTTTTACGGCTTGTATAGCATCAAAGCGGCTGGCACTGCGAGGAAGGTACGGGTGGTTGTCATGTCGAATCTCTTCTCCGCCAAGCACCCGATACACAAGACTTTTGATCTCAAAGGCTCGACACACGGACGTTTCACGAAGCTGGAAAACGCGACGCCACACACCGTGTTGAAAGACTTGGATATTTCTAGAAAATTCCGCGTTGAAGAAGGGAAACGAGATAAACTCATCGAGCAATTGAACAAAGATTGTATATTTCTGCAGAAATTACGTGTCATGGATTACAGTCTCCTCGTTGGAGTACACGTCCTGCCTCCAGCGTTGGGGCGCGGACGACTCGCTTCCCCACGTTACAGCGAAGTCGGCGCCACCTCGCCAGTACAAGAAGAATCTGGTTCGCCTTGGGGCGGGGCGGAATGGCGAGATCACGTCATGCAATCGGTTCGTCGAAATATGAAAGCACTCGACTTGTACAACGACCGAAAACAGTTTGGCTTCGCGCACGGGATGGAGGAAGTCTCGCCGAGCGAGCGAGCCTCGCTGCGACCGCCACCGGGAACAGACGACCTCATCGCGCACTCTACTGGAGCAGCAAAGTCCAAGTTGGGCGTCGCTATGGCCGCAGTCTCCGTGCACGGGCGTATTTTGACGAAGCAGCCTCCAGTTGAGTCCCCTATCGAAGAGCACACGGAGCCTCAAGACGTCATTCTATACCTCGGCATCATTGATATCTTGCAGGAATACACGACGTCGAAAAATTTAGAGACCAAGATGATGGGTGTGATGGGTAAAAAGTCTTTCTCCTCCATCGATCCGACGAATTACGCGAAACGGTTCCTGAACTTCATGTCTAATTTGTTTGAATAGTTAATTTAATTGCTAGCGCCCTACTTTACAGCCGACGACGACTTTTCATCCGCGCCATCGTCATCAATTTTGTCCGTCTCAGTCTTCTCTGCCTTTTCTAACACGTCCTCCGCCTTCGAAATCAGCGACGCGGCCTTGCTAGAAAAGCTCTCGCCCGTCTCTAATTCTTCGCTCGCTTCTCGAAACCCTTCTCTATACGCCTTAATGAACTCGCGAACGCCGTCTCTGTACGCCCGCCCTCTGGTCTCGTACAAGTATGTCACGAAAGGTTTAAATCCAGCTTTTCCCGCTCGTAGCGTCTGCTTCGCCTCATCGGCGAGTAATCGCCCTTCGTTCGAGTCTTTGTCATCACTTTTTATCGTCGTCGACGTTTCGCGCACCGCGCTTCGTCTCGCGTCCTCCTCCGACTCGTCTCGCGTCGACGTCGCCTCTTCTTCCTCTCCTTCGTCTCTTCGAAACACGTTCACCCAGCTCTGTTTGTACATCTCCCACGCCTTCGTCCACACCTCTTTGTGTTCGTCCAACGTCAATTTCCGCGCGCGCTGCGCTTTATACCACGGCGGGTCGTCCATCGCGCGCGGCCAGACGATGTCGCGCGCGTCGCGTTCGAGGTACCGCTTCAGGCGCTGCGCGAGCGTCGCCGTCGCGCGCGCGCGCGGTCGCGACATCGGATCGCCGTCGACGCGCGCGCGCGGTCGCGTGTTCGCACGCGCGCGCGTCGCTCGACCGGTGTCGCGACGCGGTGTCACGACGCGGACGCGAATGCGACGCGCGACGCGCGATTCGTTTGGACCGACGGCGTCGCCATTCACGCGCGCGCGAGCGTCGCACGCGGGCGCGTGATTCGAGGCGCGGTACCGACCGGAAGCGGTTTGCGACGACGACGACGACGACGACGACGACGACGACGACGAGCGACGACGAGCGACGACTGAACGCGAACGATGACGACGACGTATTGGCTCGTGAGTCTACCTCTGCGCGGGTCGAGCGCGGACGCGGCGTGGGCGACGCTGCAGCGACACACGGGCGGGAGCAACGATCTGTCGCTGAACTATAAGATGCGATGCCCGGACCTGCGCGTGGGGACGCTGGACAGTCTGTTGGCGCTGAGCGATGATTTGGTCAAGGTGAACGCGCTGGCGGAGCAGGTGGTGGAGAAGGTGCGGCGACAGTTCGGCGAGCTCGGCGACGCGACGACGAGCGAACGAGAACTGCGCGTGGATGGTGAATCCGTCGAACGATATCTGACGACGTTCGAGTGGGATGAAGCGAAGAATCCGGCTCGACGAGCGTTGAAGGAGACGGTTGAGAAGCTCTCGGAGCGCTTGTCGCGCATCGACGAAGAGTTCAAATTGAAGTGCGGGCAGTTGGCGACGTCTAAAAATCATCTGAACGCCATCGTTCGTAAAGTTGGGAGCGGGGTGAACGCACAAGATTTGAGCGACAAGGTCAATCCCGAGGATTTAGTTCAGACAGAAAACTTGACCACGCTCGTGGTGCAAGTGCCGAAACTGAAGACAGAGGTTTGGACGAGCTCGTACGAGACGCTAGCGAGCTTCGTCGTGCCGCGTTCTTCAAAGATTATTCACGTCGAAGATGATTACGAGTTACGAACGGTGGTATTGTTCAGGCGTGTCGTCGATGCGTTCACGACCGCGGCGCGAGAGATCGGCTGCACTGCTAAGGAGTATTCGCACGATCCTGAAGCGTCGAGAGCGGCGAAATCGCAACGAGGTGCGCTAGAGCAAGAAGTTGTCCAGAGGAGAGATTCTTTGTTAGAGTGGTGTCAGATAAGCTACGGTGAGGCTTTTAGTACTATGATGCACGTGTGCACGGTGCGCGTATTTGTGGAGAGTATTTTGCGCTATGGCTTACCGCCGGATTTTCAAGCCGTCCTCATGCGACCCAATATGAAGCACGTGAGCAAGCTGCGAAAAGTATTGAATCAAGAGTTCGGCAAAGACGCCTCGTCGCATTGGGATGACGAAATCGGCGGTGATGAGAAATCTGGCGGCGGTTTGGTGGAAGACATGTACTCGTACGTGTCTCTGACAATGAAGGTTTAACAATGCTCGCAGCGACTAGCGCGCACACGCAACGATAGCATAGACATTAACGAATTCGCAACATCTTCATTGAAAAACACTGCATCTACTATCTAAATTTGTCTGCCCTTTTCTCGAAATTAACGGAACGAGAACAACTTACTGAACTTTTCAGCAACCTTGCTAGTCAAGTCGCTGCCCGATTGAGACTTCGTAACCGAGTCGTCAGCCTCCTGCAACTTGCGCTGTGCTTTCGCAACGCGGACTTCAATCTCTTTGAGAAGTTCAGTGGCTTCATCTTGGATCTCTCCCGCGCAATCTCGTCCCTCGGCATCCGTGGCGAGATCCGTGGCAATTTCGAAGTATGCCTTTGCCTCTTTGGAATTACCAACTTGCACGTAGTGACAAGCCAAAGCAACATTTTGTCGCGCCTTGAGCAGCATGACTTCTGCTTCACAGTCTACTTCGAATTCCTCGATATGCTTGTCGGCATCTTCGGGCTTGAGCCGGAGCAACATCGGCGCCGTTTCCATCAAGTCCTCGTAGTCGACAGTCGCGGCATCGTACATTCGAGCGAGATCGCCAAAATTCAGTTTCTTATCAGCCTTCTCTTTCTTCGCGCGACCACTGAGCTTTTTGTCAAGCTGATCGCAAACGAACTTGTTTCGATCGATGAGTTTATCCTTAACGATCAGAGATAACGCAATCTCGGTTAACTTGATGCGATCGGCTTTGTCTTCGTCATCCCCCTGCTGATACAGAGCCTTGGCAGTCTCCTTCTCGACGTCGTCGTTGAGTTTCATGCGAGCTTCATCGTAAAAGGCGATTCCCTTAGCGAATAACATGCCCGCCTTGTGCCCAGTGGCGTTCTTAAGCGCGTCAACCTTGGCCAAGCAGTCTTGCGCTTGAGCAATGAGCACGCGAGCGTCGCGGTTCTTGAGCTCGAAGTCCATCGCATGCCATCTAATTTTATCTTCAATCTCCGGTGGTGCCTCAACTTTCATGGTGAACACCTTATTTGATGCCAAACCGATCGCGGCTTCCTTCTCCATGGCTTTCAAATCCGCTGTTCGACCTTGTTTGTAGTGCGCAAACCGAACGAGGTCCGCGAGGTCCTCCGTTCGCTCTCGGTACAACTCCAAGCGCTTCTGATCCCCGAGCACACCGAGCTTGGCGTACGCAAGCTTTGCGCGAAGAAGTTTTGTAATAGCACCGACGTAATCCTTCCCTTGCTCCACCGCGCAGACACCGCCTATGTAGTTGGCGTATGCGTCGCCCTCCAACGCCGTCTGGTCGTTTCCGAGTCGCTCGCAAAACGTCGCCAACTCGTTCGCGTGCGTCACCGCCTTCTTCAAACGACGAAGCATGTGCTGTCTTAGATCACTCCGCCTTCTCTTGACGTTGGTTAAATCCTTCATCTCCATCGCATACGCCCACGCCCGTTCGCTTTGCACGAGCGGAACCAAAAGCGCGCGTTCGTCCGCGATCGTGTTTGCCACCAAAGGTTTCTTCACGAAGCGTCCTTTACCGTGCTTCATCTTGCACGCCTGGTACAAACGAGCAAGACGACGCGCGCAGTATCCTCGATATCGCGCGTAATCGCGGTGTCGTAGCCCGTGCTCACGCTGCGCTGCGGAGATGATCGAGAGAATCTCCAGGGACACATTCGACAGCACAGGTTCCGCGGGCGCGGTGTCGACCTGCATGGTGTCCACGGTATCCATCGCTCGCGCGACCGACGCTACCGACGTCGATTCGTTTCGCGGTCGCGACGCGCGGTGGTCTCGTCGCGAGCACGGACGCGAGTGCACGTTTTGGAATGAAGACTGTCTTAGGGCAACAGAACTCGGCGTGTGCGTTTCTCAACGTTTTGAATAAATATAACAAATGCTTAAATGGCACCGATGTTTTTCAGGAGCGCGGTGTGAGTCGGGAACGGGTCCGATTTACCATCTGCGATCGCTTTTTCGGATAAGCCGTAGAAGTAACCGTTTCGCCAAGGAAATTCCTTGACGCCGCACGGGAAATGTGCGACAGTCTTTGCGTACGCGATCAGTCGATCGACGGCTCCGGGGGCGAATTTCGCCCCAGTGCACGCGGTAGTACCAGACAACAATTCTTCGATCAAAGCCACGACTTCATCTTTGTACGTCGTCGCGACGTCGCCAACCTTGGCGCCTTCGTGTTGAGCGCCGACCAGCATCATCGCGCAAATCCATATCAATTTCTCGTACATGGAACCTTCGTACGTCGGAGCGTCTAAAACGTGGCAACTCAAATCACCGTTATGGAAACGCGCGGCGACGGCGTCGGCCCACTTGCCCGTCGCCGCCGTGAGACCTTCGGGGTTTAACTCAGTTACCCCGTCGGTTGGCTTGTCGCCGAGAGCGGCGACCGCAAAATAAATTAGCGCTTGAGTGTTCGCCCCAAGACCTTGCGCATCGAGAAACTGCTGCAGCATCCCGTTTTGCATGAAAACCAAATCTTCTCTGCGGTCGGCCGGACAATTTTTGATCACATCTTCCAGCACGTCGTTGCGAGTGGCGACGTAAATCGGCCCCGTCTTGGGCTCGCTCGGAAACGCCTCGCCTCGGCGCACGACGACGTCGCCCTCGACGCCCATATCCCTCAACGCTTGCCCGACGCGTCCACCACCGATGATAATGGACGGCATCACTTCACCTTTCGTCGCGTTCTGCGCGCGCGACGTTCACACGTCAGTCATTAATCCACGTCTGCAAATCAATCGGCGCGTGGCGGGGTCGCGTCGATGCGTCCTGAACGCACCGTCATGACGCTCCAGACGCGTCGAACGGAGGTTTTCGCGGCGTGAACGCGAGCGTTAGGGACGATGTTTACTTTCGCGATCGCAGCGTTGGCGTGCATAACGATCTGCGCGCGCTGGACTGAGGCGCTTCTCGACAGGTGGGGGCTTCGTGTTTTTACAAATATCCACACACGAATCACTCGCGTTGGAGCGCTCGCTCGGCTAAGTACAGGGCGCTCGTGAGACCGGTTTGATAGCCCCACGCGGGAGGAACGATGAAGTGTCGTAAATAAGCATCGTCCATGATTTGATCGACGGCTAGGTAGCCCTGCAAGATGTCTCGGACGTTGGCGCGAATCTTGCTGAATAAGCACTCGCGCTGCATGACGCCACCGCCGAGGACGATGCGCTCAGGGGCGAGGGTTAAGATGAGATTGACGCACATGCCGGCAAGATAATGTGCGGCATGTTCCCAAATGTCATCGTCATCCGGAAGCGATGCGAGCTCGGCGGCTGAGACGCCCCGTCGTTTTGCCAACGCTCCGCTTCCGACCATGCCTTCCACGCAGTTGCCATGAAACGGACACGTTCCCGCAAACGTTTCCCCTGCTCTCATCTTGACGAACATGTGACCCGCCTCAGGATGTAGCATACCGTGCACTGGTAAGCCATTGCACACCACACCAACCCCGACGCCCGTACCCACGGTGACGTAACAACACGACTCGCCGCCCACGAGATGGACGTGTTTCAACTCGTGTTTCAACGCCCTATGTTCCAACATCGCCGGCGCATTGACGTCCGTTTCAAACGCCAAAGGCACCTGATCGATCGTGTACAATCGAGCGCGTCCTCGCCACGCCCTTTCCTCCTCCTCCGTCGCGTCCTTTTTCCCGAACAGACTGCCCAAGACGTCGACGTCTTGCCACCCCGCCTTCGGCGTCGTCGTGATGTATCCGTACTTGTCTTTATCTGGATTCAGCTCCAACGGCCCGAAAGTCGCCACCCCGATCGCATCCGCGTCCCACGCGTTGATTTCGATCCACTCTCGTATCGTTCGCAGCGTCTCCTCCGGCGTCGTCGTCTCAAACCTCTGTTCCCGCCCGCCGTCCCTCTTGTTGAAATGCTCCTCCCCTCGCGCGCTCGACGCGCTGCTCACGCTCGCACCGCCCTCGACGTCGATCTCGATCGCGCGCGCGATCCACGTCGTCCCTCCGCCTTCGATCCCGAGCAGTTTCATCCGCCTGCCCATCGCGCGCGCTCGCGCGTCGGCGCGCGTCGAGCAATCCCAATCGTTCGCGCGCGGCAACGACCGCGGTCGGTCGGCCGGTCGGTCGTCGGTCGCGGTCGGTCGACGCGCGTTCGAAATCGCGTACAACGCGTAAATGCGCGCCCAAGAGACGCGCGCGTGCGCGTCGTCATAAGTCTTAAACACTGATCACAAACACGGACACCACGGCCCGATCGCGCGCGCACGCCCTCGCCCTCGCCCCGTCGCATCGACCTCTTTACGCGACGCGAGCGACGAGACATGGGTAAGAAAGGAAAAGGTACCGGGTCCTTCGGTTCCCGACGTAACAAATCGCACACTCTGTGCCGACGGTGCGTGTGCGCTCGAGACGACGCGCGCGACGCGAGGGAGGCGACGACGCGGGAAGACGACGGTGACCCTAGTAGGGCTTTGGGATGACGACGACTGACGACGACGACGCGACGCCGACGCGTCGTTCGCGCGCGCAGATGCGGGAAGCGATCGTACCACATTCAAAAGTCTACGTGCGCGGCCTGCGGGTATCCGTCCGCGCGGACGCGTTCATGTACGTGTGCACGATGCGAAGTCGACTCGACTCGATCGCGGCGGAGCGTCGATCGCGGGCGACGAGCGCCGCGAGACGTGGCGTCTCGCGACGCGCGACGGCGAGCGAGAGCTCGAAGCGCGCGAGATTGGTGACTGACCTTTCCTTGTTTTCAACGCACAGACAACTGGAGCGTGAAGGCGATCGGCCGCAAGACCACGGGTACCGGCCGCATGCGCTACTTGAAGACCTTGCCCAGAAGATTTAAGAATGGTTTCCGGGAAGGTACGGAGGCGAAAAAGAAGGTCGCTGCGTAAACGCGACGTGGTTTCTTTTAGCGGGGAAGAGTAGGGCGAGTTCTTTTAGGAAGACGAATTTCGAGATGAGTAGTGGGTTGTAACACGATGCGTACTCGGTTGGAATTTTACCTCGAACGAGTCGACGACGCGCGGGCGAGACGACGACGCGCGCGTCGGTGGCGCGCAAACGCTTGGATGTCGCGCTAAGCTGGCTATAGATTCTTACGACATAACTCGGACTACGAATTTGAGTCGCGTCACATGATGTTGTTGTCGCGCATCAATTTGCGCACTTGCTCGAGCGTCAGAAACATGCACACGTTCCAGCCCCCGAGTCTGGCAAAGTTGGGTAAGAACCCACCGTAGAACGCCATCGGACCCTCGTTTGCGAGCGTCTTCGTGACGCAATCGACGAAACCTTTGTACTTACCCGTGCTATCTCCCATCACTCGCGATTTAACCACGTCCACCGGGCTCCCGACGCAGCACGCGACGAATCCCGCGCCCAACGCCGAGGCGATGTGCGTGACGACGTCGTCCTTCATCCCCACGCCCAAGAAACTTTGCTTGAACTGATCGTACGACGCGAGCTCGGCGGCATTAACAATCGAGTTACGCATGATGTTGGGCGTCAATCCCGTCCACAGCGCGGCGAGGCCCTCTTGCCTGACGATGACGCCGTACGCCCCGACTGCGCTTGGATACTTTTTCGGCGTCCCCGGCGCGAGTTTTCCCTCCGCTTGCATGCGAACCTTGACCAAATCCGTCGGCGACGCCACCATTATCCCAATCCCACCCGTCGTGAGCCCCGCCGCGATTTTCAGGTGCAAGGGCACGTCCCCCACGTGTTCCTCGCCGACGTAAAACGTCTTCACGGGTTCGTACAACCCGATGCGCAAGCCGCCGAACAGCACCTGGCGATGGATCCCCGGGGTGATTCCTTTCCACAGCGCCCCGATCCCCTCCTCCGCCGCCACCGCGCGCATCGTTCCGAGCATCCCAGCGCCCCGGCCGCGCGTCGTCGCCGTCGCCGTCGCGCTCGCGCCTCGCAGCTGCAGTCGCACCTTGACCGTGTCGAGAGGAATCGTGCAAAACTCCGCGAACGACGCCGAGAACGCGCTCGCGGCGAGGCCGCCGAGGAAGGGATTCACGAGCGGCGTTTTCGTTTTCGTTCTCGTCGCCGTCGCGTCGCCCTCGCGCGCCATCTCGAGACCCCGCGCCGAACGCGCGACGCGACGCACTGCGGACGACAGCCCCGCGCGCGCGCCGACCGACCGACGACGGGACGACGCGGGATCGATCGAAAAAAGAATCCTAGGGTTCAGGCTGAATCCTCGATTATTTTTAGCGATCGTCGAGACGCCCTCTCGTCGCGCATTGAAGGATGCGAATGCGCCGTGATGTGTCCCGTCCGCGCGCGACCGCGACCGCGACGCCACACGGCGACGCGCGACGTCACGCGCGATTGATTTGATTTGATTTGGATTGGATTCGATTCATCGATGGCGATCGCGGCGCGGCGAACGGCGTTCGCGGGCACGAGCGCGAAGACGGGGAGAGACGCGCGAACGACGCGAACGACGCGACGCGCGGTGCGGCGAACGACGACGCGCGCGAGCGCGGACATCATGGATGAAGTCGGAACGCTGACGGTGTCGGACGACCAACTGAAGCGCGAGCGATACGTGGCGAGCAATCGATTTCGGGTGCAGGAGGGGAAGGGACCGGCGTTTGAAAAGCGATGGGCCGAACGACCGAGCCGATTGGCCAAGCTGCCGGGATTTAGGTACTTCACGCTGATGCGACGAGTGGAACCGCCGAGCGACGTCGCGACGACGTACGACGAAGACGAGGCAAACTACGTGAGTTTTACGATCTGGGAGACCAAGGATGGGTTCGATGGTTGGCGCAAGGGTGACGCGTTTAAGGAAGCGCACGGGGGTGGTACGATTTTTGGGTTCATGTCCATGTTGGTGAGCTCGCTTATGATTTTGAAGGGCGGGCCGAAGCCGGCGTTTTACGACGGGTTGTTGTCGCTCTCCGCGGCGCCGTCGGAGAACTCGAGAAAGTGGCAAGCCGAAGACGGATGGCGACAAATCCCCGCTGACGGTAAGAATCCAATCGATGCCGACGTGTTCGTGGCGATGAATCGTTTCAAGGTTCGCCCGGGCAAAGAGGCGGCTTTCGAGAAACAGTGGGCCGAGCGCGAGTCCGAGCTTAAAGAGATGCCAGGTTTCACGACGTTTTTACTCTTGCGTCGCGATGCGGTGACGCCGGACGATGGGTACAACTACTCGACGTACACGGTGTGGGAAAACCGCGCGGCGTTCGATAACTGGCGCGCGACGAAGAAGAAGCCGGCGGCGCGCGAGGGAGAACCTCTCTTTGAAGGCGCGCCGAAGCCAGTGTTTTACGAGGGCGTTCTAGCACTTCTCGACGCCGCGGGGGCTTAGAACTGCTGCTACTACTACTATTTTTAAACAATGCGCTTTGCTACGTCTAAAACTAAAGCTTGATCGCGTAAAGCAAATCCTCGACGTCCCGCGTGGACGCCGAGCCAATATCGAGCTTGGCTTGGAGCACGCGTTCGATGTATCCGTACGCTTCCTCAAACGCGCTCGATAACCTCATCGCGTCTTCTTCCGATACCGCCCCGTCACCTGCTTGACACGCCGCGTACTCGCACGCCACGGCGAGTATGGTTCGGATTTGTTCCGCCACCAAAGTCCACGTGGGATCCGGGGAAACCAAACACCTCTTCGTGGCGTCCTGTAAAAACTCGTCGTGCGCCGCGCGAATGGCTTCGAGCGTCATGGCGTCATCGATTTTCTTCATCAAGACGTCCCAGTCGACGTGCAAAATTCGTACGATGACGTGATCGCGGAGAGACGTGATAAAGTGTCGCAAACGAGGCTCGAGATGACGAGCTTTTGCGCCACCCATACCGCTCCCTCGAGCGCAACGAATGTGCTCCGACCACCGCGCCGTCGCAACGGACTGCATCGCGGTGTGCGCGCGGCGAAGTTGTCCGAGAAACACAGCCACTGCGTTGTATTGTGCCATCGTACTTGGAGGAATGACGATATTGTGCGGCCACTTAACGTCGAAACTATATCGAAGAGAGGCAATCTTTTCCAGAGCTCCGGTGCCGATGACGACGCGCGAAAAAATATTTTCTTCCGCCTCGGGGATGATTTCAACTTGCACACCTCGACATTCGGGGAATTCACCCGAGTTGTCAGCCGCGAACGCATCACTAAGTAATTCGTTCAGCGTCGTACTATTCCACTTGGCGTTGATCTTATCCGGGTCGTCAAGAATGCCGAAGATGGCTGAAAAGAAGTGCATCGCCGCGTCGCCAGCGCCGCCAAGGAAGACGGCGCGCAGTGCGTAGAGCTCCTTCTTAATGTCCAAGCTATCTCGTAACGACCTTGATAAGACCACTTGGACCTCTTTAGCACGCTTGAGAATGTGCACACCGATGGACTGCTGGACGGCGAGACTGATTGGGCAAGAGGGAACTTGTGTCGTCAAAAATTCATCGAGCCAAGCGTTGAGCGTTGAGGCGCTTCCTTGGAGCGCCGTCTTCGATCGAACTCGACGTGTCGGAACGATACGAGTCGGTCGAGATAAAATCATGTCTCGCACCACGTCTGTGTTCACATTTCTGATACCGACAAGCGAAGTGGGAGTTTCGAAGATGTTGTTCAGCCCGCTCGTGTTGACTTTGACACCATCGACGAGTGCTCTCGCACGCTCACTAGCGTCGTCGCCACCGAAGGTCTCAGGCGAGGCGTGTATGGCGCTCAAATGCTTGCGTAAATGGAAACAAAACGAATCGATCAAGTGTACGTCCAAGGTTGGTACTTTTTGAGACGTCTCGTTTTCAGTGTGATGCAACAACTCGAGCGAGCGACCGACGTCTAAAATATCCAACATAAACTCCCGAAAGAAGCACGGCGTCTCAATGTCGTGGCGAAGGACGTGGCCGTGAAGCCAATGTTCTTTACTTCCGACGAAATCATCAATAGCTCGGCCTTTGGCGATGAATAACTCCTCAGCTGGATCGTCCAAGATCCCAAACGCGAGCCAGCGTTGCAAGCCTTGAAGGTACGGTTGAATTGTATCCACAAATATTGGCATCGTGACTGCGAAACCATGGATATTTGCAGTTGCTTGGTGTTCCACTGCGAGTTCATACACGGTTGTCAGACAATGACTCGCAGCTTCCGCAGCGGGCGTCCCTTCATGAGGAAACGCAGTCAGGGCGCAGCGCTCAAGCGCGTCGATTTTGGCTTCGAGCCGGCGGACAGTCGTTCTAAGCTCTAGTAGCGTAGGTTGGCCTCTTATCGTGGATTCACCAGCCAGACGCTTTTCAAGAGGAACGAGCGTACTCTTAATCCACTGCGCTCGGGAATCAAGCGCTTGAGTGAACGCCTGAATCGTCGGTCCGAGCGCCAAAGAAGTCTGTTTCATCTCTTTCAAGCGAGTCAGCACCGACGCCATACGACGAATTGAGATCAAAGCGCCATCGAGAGTCATGCAAGACACGTGAGGTAACGTGACACGATCTAGCTCCACGCTTCCACTACGAAGGGCGTGCAGAGCTTCTTGTACCAAGCTTGTTTCGCTCTGTAAATTCTTCGCCGCAATCGAAGCGATTAATCTCTCGTCGCCTCGATGAACGTTGGAATCTCGCAGCACGCTCTGAAACTGTCTCGTCTGCGCGACTATTTCTGAAATATACTCTAACTCGGGTGCTGCTGAAGCCGTTTTGCCCAAATCTTTCGTCTCTGTCGAAGTCTCTGGAGGCACACAGTCTCCGAGTAAGCCGTCACGCCACGAAAATCCGGGATCGTCGCCCTCGCTCGCGTACCCCTCGACCAACCCATCATTGCCACCATCTCTACCATCCGATTGATCATCACTATCATCGTCTGACCATTCAGACAGCGTCGATGCACCACTCGCGTCGTGTTCGTCGTCGTACGCTTCGCCAAACGCGCCCGCCGCATCGCTCGCGTCCTCAAACGCGTACGCGTCCTCACTCGACAACGCATCGAACGCCCCGACGCTCACGGCACCCCCATCACTCATTTCATCCAATGTCGTCGTCATCGGTCGTCTCGACAACCGCAACAGCGTCAACGCCACCCGCGTCCCGACGTCTTCGTCCTCGCCGCCGCGCCACCGCTCCCGCAGCGCCTCCATCTTCCTCCCCAACGTCGCCGCCTTCGCGTCCTGCGCCATCGCCTCCATCCGTCGGCGTAATTCATCAATCTCTTCTCTCACCTCGTCCTCGCTCAGCGCCTTGTACGTGTGCACGCGCAGGTGATAATCGCAATATCTTTTGCAGAGTTTAAAATTTCCAACCGCCGGGTCATCGTCTTCGTCGTCTCCGTCCTCCCCGGTCGGTCTGCGCGCGACGGCGACGTTTTGTTCGATCAAACGATCGACCAGCGCATCGATGCGTCGCGCCCGCGCGGCTTGCGCGGCGCTGCTCGCCATGGACGACGCGCGACGTCGTTGACCGACGCGTCGCGGTGTGCGCGCCCGAACCGCGGTCGCGTCGACACAGCGACGCGCGCGCGACGAGCGCGCGATCGACGACGACGACGGACGCGAGCGCGCGAACGATGCGATCGTGTCGATCGCCCGCGGGCGACGCGGCGTGCGCGAGGACGTCGCGCGGGGCGCACGAACGCGCGCGAGTTGGACTTCGAGACGGCGCGAGACGACGCTCTGACGCGCGCGCGCGCGCGCGAATCGACGTGCGGACGCGCGCGGTGGAGGACGAGGACGAGTTTGCGATATTTCGATTCACGCTCGGGATCCCAGGGTTCGACGACGAGGACATACCGCGCGCGGTGGGCGCGCTCGGGGCGCTCGGGCTTTGCGCAAACAGATTCGCCGCCGGTACCGATGGGGCGTCGGATGCGCTGGCGAGGAGTGAAATCGTGGGCGTTGGGCTGTGTTTGGCGTGCGCGCTGGCGCCTGAGCTCGGGCGAGCGCTGAAAGGTGACGAACGGGGGGGCGCGGCGAAGGGGAGGTCGAACGCGGATGTCGACGGCGCGAGTTCGGTGTTCGCGCTGAGCGAAGACGCGAGCGAGAGCGCCAAGGAGGACTGCGCGTGGGCGTCGTATGCGATTTTGACGAACACGCTCGCGAGTGGGGTCGTTTTCGTGGATGGGCGAGGGAACGCGCGGCTCGCACGAGGGACGGTGCGCGGGCGGGACGACGGCGCCCCAGACTCGAACAAAGCCGACGTCTTGGCGCGCGTCGGTCGGGCTTGGAGCGAGGTTTCATCGACGATTGGAACGGATAAAATCGCTTCGAGCGCGCCGCCGAGTGCGGAAGAAGAATATCACGCCAGTCGTTGGGAAATTGATCGCGCGGGCGCCAACGTTTGGGGCTTCCTTCCGCCCACCGCCGAAACCGTCTTCGCGCGTCGATCGCCCGAGAACGGCGGCGTGCTCATCGCTTGGAGCGATGCCTCGCGCGGCTTTAGCAAAAAGGATCGCTCTTGGCTCCAAGCCTTGGCGCGCAAGCTCGACCTCGCGTTCGCGTCTTAAATACTCGCGATATTTAAACACGTCTAGCCTAGCGGTGTGTTAGCGAGAGAAAACGCTCGAAAAATGCGTTATTTCGTGCGTCCCACGACGTCTTGTCGGTCAAAATCTTGCGCGCACGAGCTCGGACGTTCGCACACCTCGACGCGAACGCGCACGAGCGTCCATCCCACGCCGTCGCGCACTAGGGTGCGGAGACGCGAGTACGAAGCGATCGACGCGCGTCCCGAACGCGCAAAGGGTGCGCCTCTTCGGTGAATCCACTCCAATCCAACGCGACGACAAGTTCGAGACACGCGACGACGACGCTGAATGGAGAGCGATTACGGCATCGTCGATGGGTTCGATGAACCTCCACACGCGTTCATCAAATCCTTGTTGTCCAAGCCGATCATCGTGCGCAAGCTCGCGGATAAATTCTTTGGAGGGGACAAGACGCGCGTGGAGGACGAGTACGAGGCGCTCACAGAGGAAGAATTGGACAAGTTTTTCATAAGCGAATTCGGTGGGGGAACGTTTCGAGCGGGACGAGAGTATTCATTCATCTTGTATGGCGCGAGTGGGTACACGGGGTCGCTGTGCTTGGAGTATATCCTTAAGACGGTGCAGAATCTCGGGAGCCGCGTGACGTTTGCGCTCGCGGGGCGAAACGAGGCGAAATTACGCAAGCGTTGGGCAGATGTGACGTCGAGATATCCGACGGAGTACGAACCCGGATTCATTACGTGCGACTTGGCAAATCCAGTAGCGATTCGTGAGATGGTTCTCCAGGCCAGAGTCGTGGTGAACATCGCCGGACCTTTCATGCTCACGCCCGCGGATATGTTGGTGCGCGTGTGCGCGACGTGACTTTTGCGCGAGCGCGTTGAGACTACTATTTTCACGACGACTCGATGACTGACGGACAACCGCGTTTCCCTCAACTCGACGTAGGCCGAAGCTTGTATAGAGTACGATACGGATTACGTCGACGTCAACGGCGAAGTACCGTTCACCAAGAAGCTCATCAAGTATCACGACTGGGCCAAGGCGAATAATGTTCTCGTCGTCCCAAACGCCGCGGGCGCCGGTGGCATTCCGGACGTCGGGTGCTTCTACACCGTTCGTGAGCTTCGCAAAAGAATCGGCAAGGATGTACCAGTGAGCAAGATGCACATGTATCTCTATGGTAGCGCCGGTGGGGCTCCATCTGGGGGGACGCTTGCGACTCGAGCCGCGATGACGGCGGCGATGAAGGACGTCGCCGGTTTGATGGCGAACCCGTTCGCGCTCGGAGGCTCAATCGAAGGCGGTAGCCGGCCCGAAGACGCCGATCGTAACTTGAGTCAAGTTGAGTATGACCCGGAGTACGACGCGTGGAAAGCACCGTTCACGTACGCCTTCTATGAGACTCGCTTGATTCGTCGAGCGAATTGGCTCCTTCGTGATCTCGGACGGTTTCCGTACGGTCGCAACCTAAACTATCTCGAACATCTCATCCTGCCGACGGAAAAATCGGCAAGAGATTTACAAAGCTCGAACACAAGCTCGAAGGCCGAGGAAGAGAAGCTGCGCAAGGAGGGTAGATTATTCAAATTGGGCGAAGGTCTCGACGAGTCTGCGCGCGATTCCATTTGGTCTGAATACTGGTTCGACGCCGTCACGCCCGAAGGCGAAAAGATTCGTACTCGATTGACCGGCAAGGATGGTTACGACGAAACCGCACACATGGCTATCGAACTCGCGATTCTGTGCTCGGAATATCGCGAAAAACTCCCTTTCAGGGGCGGCGTGCTCACCCCCGGTGTCGCCGGCGGCGACCCGTACATCGAAGCGCTTCACTCCACCGGTCTCAACTTCGAAGTCTTATCCAACGACGCCAAGGTTGATTTCTCGCGTCTCGCGAACGCAATCGTCGCGTCTTCCGCGGCATGATTTTATCTCTCTTTCATCGTTGTCCGCGCTCTCGAACGTAAATAATCAAGCACGAACTAAACGCTCGCCGTCGCCGCCGAAACAGTTGCCAGAACGACTCACGACTCGACGCACTCGCCGACGCGAGTCCATGCACGTCGTCAGACTCGACGCCATCGAACGAACGCGCATCCAACCTCACTTCGCACGCGCGTCGACGCCGTCGACACCACTCGCACGAGCCGCGCGCGCGCGCGCGAACATGTCGACCTCGAGTGCTGTCCCGCTCACCCTGGTGACGTTCGACGTCGACGGCACGTTAATTCGCGCCTCTGGAGCCGACGCGAACAAGTTCCACAAAGACGCGTTCGCGCACGGGTTACTCGAGGTCTACGGCATCGACGACGCGCGCGGAATCGACGTGGTACAACATCACGGGTCGACGGACATGCTCATCGTCGCCGCGGTGGCGCGGTTTCACGGCGTGCCGGAGGAAGTGATTTACGAGCGCATGGATGAATGCACGGCGGCGATGTCAAGATACGCGGTGGAAAAGAAGGCAGACGCGGCGGAAGGCCTTGAGTTGTTGGTTGGCGTCAGAGCGCTTTTGGAAAAATTGGCCGCGAGGGACGACGTCGCCGTGTGTCTCGTCACCGGAAATCTGGAGCCCATAGGCTGGGCGAAGATGCAACGATTGGGGATCGACGAGTTCTTCACACCTCCGCGGTATGGAGGTTTCGGGAGCGACCACACCGATCGAGGTGAGCTCGTGGCGATTGCGGCGAACAGGACGAAGGAATATTTGGGCGTGCGCGCCGAAAAACGGTTTCATTTCGGCGACACGCCCGCGGACGTCAAGGCGGCTGAGTTCGCCGGGGCGACGGCGATCGGGCTGCTCACTGGAATATTTTCCAAAGAAGAGCTCGTGGCGAGCTCGAAATTAGACGATCCGATTATTTTTGATGATTTGAGCGACACCGCGGCCGTCGTGCGCGCGCTCGGTCTCGAAGAGTAGCGCTATTATTTACAGAGTACAGTTTAGTTACATCGCAAACGCTGCAGCTAAAAGCGTGGATGCGACGACCACGACGCGCGGAGCGAGCGTCGCCCCCCCCGCGCTCGTCGTCGCCGTATTGTCTCGCACCAAACTCCACGCGTTCGTGTCGATATTAAACTCCCACACGTCATTCATACCGTTCCCTCCGAACACGAGACACGCCGCGCCCTGTTCCCCGTGCGGCGTCGTCGTCGCCGCCCCGCTTCGCCTCGGCGGTCTCGTCCCGCCCACCGGGGAAATCGCGCTCCACCGTCCCGCGGCGCGGTTAAACACCCACAAATCGTCGAAATCTCCCACCCCCCCCCCGTACCCTCCGAACACGTACAGATTCCCGCGCAGCGCGCACGCGCTCGCCCCACTCCTCCCGCGCGGTTTCGCCCCC
>MDSX01061129.1_pt1 | contig 47567 bp, 81 predicted proteins | sample 811141 | NCBI WGS metagenome assembly MDSX01 (sample SAMN05326642, study PRJNA326480) | marine metagenome | isolation source: seawater | place: Atlantic Ocean: South East | collected 2010 | reverse complement strand
TGCCAGAATTATTAGATGGATTTAGAAGAAAATTAAAATCAGCGGCACCTCCAATAGAAGGAAGTTATTGGGCAGGACTAAAAGAAGGTTTTCGTGATGTTCGAACACACTGGAGAGATATGATACGTGGTGGACTGATTGGTTTCGTTACTGGTTTATTACCAGGTGTAGGAGGAGCAGTAGGCGACTTCTTAGCATACGGTGCCACAAAAGCCGCACACAAAGATAAAGACCAAGAAGTTCCTTTTGGATCAGGAAATCCTGTAGGGTTACTAGGTTGCGAAGGAGCCAATAACGCACAGAAAGTATCTAGTATGATACCTGCTTGTTTGTTTGGTATTCCAGCGGCACCATTTGCGGCTATGGTTATGGCAATCTGTATGTACTTTGGTATGGAGATTGGTACACCTAGTTTACTAGATGACATTCAATTTACGAATAGTCTAGCATTTGGTTATATTTTTGGTACTGTCGGTGTAGCACTATTAAGTATATTTCTATACAAATGGATTCTTAAAGTACTAGAAGTTCCTTTCTGGATTTACGCAACATTTATTTTAGTAGTAATCGTTTATGCTAATATGCAATATACAGGTGGTTGGGAAGACTTAGCCTTACTAGCTATCTTAAGTGCAATAGGTGTTGTATGTAAAACTTTCAATATCAGTAGACCAGCTATTCTTGTTGCATACGTTGTAGCATTCAAAATTGATGAATATTTTTGGGGTACGTTACAACTGTATGGTTACAAACAATGGAAACCAGGGTTAACTTCAATGTCAGATTTTAGATGGTTTGACTTATTCAACATTTATAATCATCCTATATTCCTTGTATGTATATTGATTGCTGTAGGTATATTCATAAATAGTCTAGTACGAAAAGATAAAGGACTAGATTACACATGATGCATAAAACAAATTGGTCTAAGACCTTAAAAGATCCGTCTGAATTCGAATCGAATTGGGATTGGACAGTAGCACATAGCGAATATCATTTTGATGATAACAAAATTGATAAAGAGGGTGAGTGGTTTAAGGTATTAGGCCGATTTGATAACCCTGAACTTTGGAAAAAAGATACAGAGAAACTAATCAAAGAATCGTCAAAAGCGATTAATTGGGAAACTCGTAAATTTTTCGGAGACAAAGACGATAAATCGCCTATGTTAGAACAAGAAGAATATGACATTGCACAGGGTGGTGGTAATCCTAAGAAACTAATGTTAACTAATATGACTGATGAGTTAGAAGATTATCCTATGCTTATTAAGATGAAAGAACATTTTGGTGTACTAGGCGGCAAAGATGAAATGAAAGTTCGTTCACATGTTCAGTTAACTGGACAAATGTTTAACTTACATATCGATAAATTATGGGATAGGTGTATTGAAGACCCTGAACAAGTATGTCGTATCACATTTTTCTTAGAAGATTGGAAGCCAGGACAGTTTTATATGTATGGCAATTTTATATACGAAAGATGGAAAGCCGGTGAAGCCCATATTTTTGATTGGGCAAATGTGCCTCATGCAACTGCTAATGCAAGTAATTTTGCTAGACCATCTATTCAGATTACAGGATTAAAATCTGAAAAGACTAGAGAAATCATTGCAAACGGTTCTAGGGACACTATCTTTAAACTATGACAACTCTGACTATTATGACGGGACCACAGGGTAGTGGTAATCACTTATTCAGTAAAGCATTAGGACAAAATAAAAATATATTTGTTTGGCCTTCATTACAAGAAAAGTATTGGGAAGGACACGACTTAGAACCCTTTGCAGAATGCTGGAAAGACCCATCAAAACTAAATGAGTTTGATTGGGAACAAAGTAATCACTTTGTCACAAGTGTCAGTTGTCCCTATTTCGATGATGGTGTAGAAACTATTCCACAATATAAAGAATTCATAAATATAGCGAAGAAATTTGCTGATATTCAATTTCTATTAATAGGCAGAGATAGAAATATTATCAGACTGCAACAAGAACGTGTGAGAGGAAAACATACTACTCCTGATTTTATGTCGCAGATAGATGATATAATTTTCAATTATAATACTATCTTTGCCAGCCAAGAAATGTTATACTTATACAAGTTAAAATATTTACAGTGGTTAGAAAAAGAATTAGGATTATCAGATAGTGAATTATCAGAAGACAGTAATAGATTATTAGAGATATTATCTAAAGACGCAAATGAAAAATATATCTCACAAACAGTGTCAGAATTAGACAAAGTAATAAAATTAGCAAGTAGTCGGAAAGGGGCAATATGAAAATTTTAATATTTGGTTTACCAGGAAGTGGTAAGACGACATTAGCAAAACCATTTGCAGAATTAGTAGGTGGGGTGCATATCAATGCTGATGTAGTAAGAACAAGCTATAATGATTGGGACTTTAGTTTATCCGGTCGTATTAGACAGTCGGTTCGTATGAAACATCTAGCAGATGGTGTAGTTATGGCAGGTAAGATTGCAGTGTGTGATTTTATTGCGCCTACAGAAGAAGCAAGAACTAATTTTAATCCAGACTTTACAGTATGGATGGATACTATTAAAGAAGGACGTTTTGAAGATACAAATCGTATGTTTGAAAAGCCAACTAAAGTAGACTATCATATTGAGAAATGGTTTAATAACGCACACGAACAACTGATGCCCGTAGTAAAACGTTGGATGGAGATTAATAATGTTTGATACATTTAAGCCTACAACACAAATGCTAGGTAGATGGCAACCTTGGCATCCGGGTCATACTGAATTGTTCAAACGTGCATTAGCAGAAACAGGACAAGTGTGCATACAGATTAGAACTGTACCACAAGACACAGACGCATCAGGCGGACGTACAGTAGCACAGGATGACAATCCTTTTATTGTTACAGACGTGGAAGAAAACATTAAAAAAGAACTATCAAAAGAAGGCTTCACATATCAAAAAGAATATACTATAATGATAGTCCCAAATATTGTAGATATAAGTTATGGCAGAGGTGTCGGATATACATTTACAGAACATGATTTGGGCAAAGATATACATGATATTAGTGCTACGAAGATTAGAAAAGAAATGAGAGAAAAGGGCGAATTATAAATTGACTTTACAATTTAAATTTGTTATAATGAAATATGATAGTTTATATTAAATATGCAAGTGCAGTATTAATACTAATAGCAATGGTATTGCATGTTGCAGGTATCACTCCTTGGAATAGCATCATACAGATGATAGGTGCAAGTGGTTGGATATATGTAGGTTACAAATGGAACGAGAAAGCAATTATATTGAATTTTTTACCACAGTTTGCAATCATCATTCCAATGTTGGTGTGGATTTATTATATTAATTAAGGAAGAAGAAATGACAGTAGGTGTAATATCAGCGATCCCAGAAGAATATTCAAAATTAGAATGGGATAGCGAACCAAGAACTGAAACGATTATCAATAAGATTTTTCAATTTGGGTCTATGAATGGTGTAAAGGTAATTGCGGCAGAGTGCGGTATCGGTAAAGTTAATGCTAGTATGACTACATCTTTGCTGTTAGGACATTTTGGGTGCGATAGTATTGTGTTCTCAGGTGTAGCGGGTGGACTAAATCCTAAGTATGAGATTGGTGATGTATTAATTGCTGAACAACTCATACAACATGATTATGGTGCAGTAGTGAACGGACAAGTAATCAGTGCAATTCCGGGTAGCTTTCCTGGTATGGTAGATGAACATGAAGATGTGTCTTATAAAATGTCATTAGATATGCGTGACGCAGTAAAACATGCATTGGGAGATGAAGCTAAATTTGGTAGAATTTTAACAGGTGACACTTATCTAGCATGTGCGAAAACAAGAGATATGTTTCATAAACAATTTAAAGCAGATGCAATAGAAATGGAAGGTGCCGCAATCGCACAAGTGGCATGCAACTGGCACAAACCATTCGTTGTAGTAAGAGTGTTGAGTGACCTTGCAGGAAATGATTCGCATTTTGATTTTAATGAATTTGTTGATGATAGTTCGACAAAAGCGGCAGAAGTTGTAAATCGATTATTGCCTGTAATGGATGCATGGACATGATAGAAAAATTTGAAGACACCCCATTTGAAAAGAATAAGCAAAACGTAATAGAAGAAACAGAGTATTATAAAGCATTTGAAGACAAGTGGCCAGTATGTGATGGGCATTTGCTTTTTGTTCCTAAAGAAAACAACACAAAATTTGTTACGATAGCCTTGCAGGCAACTGTACAATATGGTGAAAAGTTGATTGATGAAGGAAAAATTGACGGATATAATTTTGGCATGAATATGAGAGTAGCGGCAGGACAATCTGTAATGTGGCCACATGTACATTTTATGCCAAGACATACAGGTGATTGTCAAGGGTTTCCTGGTAGTGTTAGATTAGCACATAGAGGAGGCAGAGGGCCTCAGTACTATATGGAACACCCTAAATATAAGGAAGACTTTATAAAGAATCACAAAGAAGAAATTGATGAAGACGGATTTAAATTCTAAAACTTTTTGCATTGCGCCATGGCATGATGTACATGTAATAACTGACGGGACATTCAAAGGATGTTGTGTTATGAATCATGGAGAAGTCGGAGGTAGATTGCTTACTGACGGCAAAGTGCATACTGTTGCAAAAGATGGCATCAATGGTGCCATGAATTCTGATACAAGTAAAGAATTAAGATTAGATATGCTACAAGGCAAATGGCATACTAATTGCACAAGATGTAAAAATGAAGAATCATCTGGTATGCGTAGTATGAGACAATTATATGGCGACAGATGGAAAGACTTCACACAAGTTGAAGCAGAGAAAATTACTAATAAAGAAACTGGTGAAATACCAGTAGACCATAAGCCTTTCTATTATGATATTCAGTTAGGTAATTTATGTAATCTTAAATGTAGAATTTGCAATCCACTAGTTAGTTCGGCTTGGATACCTGATTACATGAAAATGATGAGATTAGGTGATAAAGCTAATATTAAAGTACGAGGCGGCAAAGATCCTTTTTCTATTAATATTGAACACGTTAAAGGCAAACAATATAATATTACTCCTAATCCATTTGCATGGGCAGAGTCAGATGAATTTTGGGAACAAATGTCTGCTATCAAGGGAGAAATTGAACATCTATATTTGATTGGTGGTGAACCAATGATGATACATAGACATTTCAAGTTTTTAGAAGAATGTGTAGAAAGTGGCGATGCAAGTCATATCACATTGCAGTATGATACTAACTTGACAAACATACCTGAAAAAGTTATGGGATATTGGTCACATTTTAAATCATTAATGATTGGTTTTAGCATCGATGGTATGGGACCAGAGTTAGAATATATGAGACACCCAGTCAAATGGAACCACATTCTTAAAAACATAAACAGAGTAGAAGAATTCGCAAAGAACAATCATAATGTTAAGCTAAACGATTCTATCACAATTAGTACATATAATGTACTGCATATACTTGACTTCATTGAGTGGAAAGTGAAAGCAGGCAAGTACGATTTTGATTATCTATGGCAATGGCATGATGAGAACTTTTGTGCCCATCCATTACACGGCCCTGATTTTCTATGTGTTAAAACGATGCCATTAAGTGCTAAGAGGTATGTAACACAGAGATACTACGAATGGCGTGATAAGATGATAGAATGGTGTGACAGCATTGATGAGTACTCAGGTAAGCGAAAACCAGAAGACATTAAAGAAGCTGTGATTAAATTTGTTGATAGATGGGTAGAATTCATCAATCAAGAGGATTGGTCTCACAGGGTATGGAAATTTTGGGAATATACCAATGATTTAGACAATGTTCGAGGTGAGAATTTTCAAGAGGTATTCCCCGAACTTGCTAAAATTATGAACGATTATCCAAAGAAACCTCACTGGTTTCATATACCTACAAACACATACAAAACAGAATAAGAGGAATACTGATAAATAGTCGTAGTTATCTAATAAAGAAGGGAGAAACTATGATGATTTTTTTAGTAAACTATTTTATAAAATGGGTTATTCAGGGTTGGCTCCTAGCCAGACTAGCAAAAAGAGTTAGAAAGTACCTTGTAAAAAAATACGATTTAGAAAATAAATTCAAAGAAACTTGTGTAAACAAGAAAGAAATTGACTGGACTAAAATCAAATGGTATGGAGAACTAGCCAGCTATATCTATAAAGACAATGCTAGTATTCAAAAAAAGTATAAAAATCTTGATAAGAAAATTTATATAAATGAAATAAATGATATCAAGTATTGTATAATCACTGATACTCATAGACAATCATATTATGTATCAATTAGGGGAACTAAGAATTCTCACAATGCAATGCAAGATATAAAGTTTTTCAAAGATAAAAGTTTTAGATTAGGCATCGAACTGCACACTGGGTTTCATAGAACTGCTGAAATGATAGCAGACGATATCATGGGTAGATTAGATAAGACATGGGATATAACAGTCACAGGTCATAGTTTAGGTGGTGCAGAAGCAGTAATCGTAAGTTGGTATTTAGATTATGCAGGATTTAAAGTTGCAGAATGTATCACTTATGGTCAGCCTAAAGTAACAGATTCACACGGTACTAGAGCAATGAGAGGTAAGATTAAACTTACCCGTGTTGTTAATGAGACAGATATAGTTGCATTAGTGCCACCGACAGGTACACACAGGCATAGATACGCACATAGTGGTACATTAATTAAATTGCTAGACAATGGTAAGTATTGCCATTTAGAAGAACCAGATAGTTTAAACTTTGGTGTGAATAGTTTCTGGTTATTTGCGGCAAGAGAAGATTTTTCATTCTGGGAAGTAGGTAAAGAACTTCCTGACCATTACATGACAAGTTACATCGACAATATTGATAAGATAGTCGATAATGGCGAAGAGGTCTTATGGAATAAAAGACTAGAACATATTGAAGACAGTGGCATGTTAGGTGAATGGAAAAAGGACGACAAAAAGAAAGGTAAGGGTAAAAAATAGATGGAAGATAAATTAATCGATATTGACCATTTAGACAAAGCAGAAGCAAACTGGTTTACACATTTTTATAAAGCTATGTACTTTAATGGTATTGGTTTGCTAATGGTAATAACAGGCATCATTCATGCTTTCTTTCCGCAGTTTTTTGGATTTCTTCCTTATAAACTTGCAAAGAAAATAACAGACGGGACAGAAAAAGCATTTCCCGGTTGTTTGAAAGATGTTAATAAGAAATAATTGGAGAGGATTATGTATGAATACCGATGTAAAATACTAAGAATAGTAGACGGAGACACAGTTGACGTTGATATAGACTTAGGCTTTGGTGTCTGGATGCACAGAGAAAGAGTTAGAATCATGGGTATTGATACTCCTGAGTCTAGAACCAGAGATTTAACTGAAAAGAAATTCGGACTTGCGGCGAAAGAGTTTGTAAGATTTTTAATGCCAGTTGGGTCTAGTCAAATTATCATAACACAAAAAGACAAGACAGGAAAATTTGGCAGAATTTTAGGAGACTTTAAAATTTGGGATAAAGACAAAGATGATTATGTAACATTTACTACAGTTATGTTAGACAATCATCATGCAGTCCCGTATGAAGGTCAATCAAAAGATGCAATACAAGAGGCTCACTTGAAAAATAGAGAATGGCTAATAGAAGCAGGCCAAGTAAAATTGGAGGACTAAAGAATGGCTTTTAAGTTTAATTTCACTGTAGAACATGTAGCGGAATTACTACCACGCATAGATGCTAACGAATGGCATGATGCAATGACTAGAGTTTTACCCAGATGGGATATTGATACTGTTGATAGAGTAGCAGGATTTATTGCCCAGACGGCACACGAATCTGCTGGTTACACTGTTCTATCTGAGAATCTAAATTATAGTGCTGATGCACTAGATAAGATTTTTTCGAAATATTTTAAACGTGCAGGAAGAAATGCACAAGAATATCATAGACAACCAGAAAAGATTGCAAACGTAATATATGCAAATCGTATGGATAACGGAGATACCGACTCTGGTGACGGTTGGAGATTTAGAGGTGGAGGAATTCTACAACTAACAGGTCGTCACAACTATACAAAGTTTGGTGAGTCAGAAAGAAGAACTGCGGAAGAATGTACAGAATTTGTTCGTACACCTATTGGTGCATTAGCAAGTGCATGTTGGTTCTGGGAAACTAATAATATCAATCGTTACTGCGATGCACAAGATATTGTTGGAATGACTAAGCGTATTAATGGCGGAACTATAGGACTAGAAGACCGTAAGAAACATTATGCACATGCGATAGAAGTACTCGGAGGTCACTATGAACCAAAAGAGATACTTGAAACTGTTCGTAAAGGTAGCAAAGGAAGTACTGTTGCAAAAATGCAAAAAGCCCTTGGTATCAGTGCAGATGGAGATTTCGGTCCTGGAACAGAAGCGAAGTTAAAAGAATGGCAAGTTGCAAACGGTCTAGTAGCAGATGGTATTGCAGGTCCAAAGACTTTAGCAAAACTTCTAGGTTAATAAAAAAAGAATTCAAAAAACTAAGGGAGCGTAATGCTCCCTTTTTTATTTACCCTGTCCTCTATATTTCTTAAAGGATCTTTTCTTATGTTTGTTATTAGGTCGAGACCTAGTAGAATTGCCTATAGCTGTTCTTTTCTTAGGGCCTCTTTCGTGTGCAGTAGCACTAGCATTATATCTCATAATTCCTTTTAGTTAAGGATGATTACCACTTTCTACATGACCAATATCTTGCTTTTGTTTTTGGTCCTGGGTTATCACAGTTATGTCTTGCCCTGAAAGATTTTCTTCTAGCAGGATTAGACTTTTTAATTTTCATATTTGGGTCGCCAAAGTTAACTTTTATTGTGTTACCCTTGTCGTTCTTTACATATACTTTAAACTTTTTAACATCGCCACGCATTGGTTTGTTTAGCTTAACACTTCTGCCTTGATATTCAGCTTCAAACATATCTGTTTCGTCTTCTGAAAAAGCTAGATATCCATATTCCTCATGAAAGTCTTGGTCATCTTCTAGTACTACTTCATTCGTAACAGTTTCACTATTAATAGTTTCTTCATCACGAATAGCATCAGTAATTGAATCACGCAATCTTTTCATTTCGTTAGATAATTGACTCATTTCTTTTTTCCTTTGTTAGTGCATTCTGAACATCTACAATGTTCACATATTTTTACTTCTCTGTACTCACCTCCGTCACAAGCATAGTCTTTAAATGTTGCGTACTTGCTTGTACCACAGTGCGATGAGTGTCCACAATTTTGACAATGAACCTGCGAAGTCTTTATTGACATAGGTTCTATCATCATTTCTGGCATTATTTACTTCCTATATATCCTGCTATGATACCGATTAGTCCGGTCAGTGCCATCTTCATAAGAGTGATTACACTTTCATCTACTGGTCTATTTTCTTGTAATGCTACATAATAGTCACCTACAATAATAACACCTAGTAGTGCTAAAACACCTGCAACTAAAACAACAATTATTAAATCTTTTAAATTCTTAATCATTTTTCAATCCTCTCAGATATTTGTATTCATATCTAGTATCACCTTGCATGTATCTTTGCCATGCTGGAGTGTTTAATCTTTTATCTGCCTCAGTTACTTGCATCTTAATAACTTTTTTATTCTTATTCATATTACTTCTTTGGACGATTACTTACGTTTTTTGCTTTACCCTTACGGCTTGCATTTGGGTCATTTGCTTTTTTGCGTTTAACTGCATTAGCTATTGCTTTCTTACCACCACTACTTCTAAGACTTGCGGCTTTAGATTTTGATAAACATTTAGGTTTACCTTCACCTTTTTTGCTATCACCACATTTACCAACACGTTCACCTTTGGTATTATAACGATCCCAGCCACCACCGCCAGCACCGCCTTTTTTACCTTTGCCGAACCAAGCACGTAAGTCTTCGTTTATGATTTCACCAATCTTCATTTCTTTGAGTTACCCCAATTTTTAGCACCTACTTTACGACATTTTGATAAGGCACCTGATGCATATGCTGAAGGCCAAACTTTGTATCTGCTTTTTACTTTATGATAACAAGCATCTTTTTCGCCAGCGGCTTCATCAAATTGTTCTTCTGTTAATGCTTGTGTTGATTCTTTTACTTTTTTCTTTCCTGATAATCGGTCGCCGGCTTTTTTTGCTCTAGCCGCCTTGTCCATATGGTCATGATAAAAATCTGACTTCATTTGCCCGACTTCATCAGAAGTTTTTCCGCTTGTGTCTATTCCTGACTTATCGAAATTTGCAAGGTCTGATTTTTTATATTGTTTGTTGAGTTTTCTTTTCATCAACTGTTTACCGATACCTTTAAATGGGCCTTCTGATACACTTGATGACTTATGCCAGTTGAACTTGCCATTCTTAAATACACCTGTTTCATCAGGTTCATCACCACCTGTTGATACAAGAGGAAGACCTTCTGGTTCTAAACCGGCTTTCTTAACAAGTTCTAAGAACTTATCTTTAATTGGATTGCCTTCTTCCATTGCACCCATGTAATCATCGTATCCTGCTACTTTCTTGCCGTCTTTATATACATCAATCATATAAAAGCCTTCACTGTAGTCATAATATACATTAGCATAAGTTCCGGAAGCAGATGCTTCGTTCATTTCAGCCGCACACTCATCACATGTATCAATGTCTCCGTCTGTTTCATCCTTGATCCATTCACAGTCTGCACAGCCTTTTGTGCCTTCTTCAACTTTTTCGGCACTTGCCATTTCTTTACAATCTGAGCATCTGCCATGTCCTTGATAAACATCCATAATAGGAGCGCCACAACAATTACTTACCATGCCATATTCCATTTCATCACCTGGTGAATATGATTCAACAAATACTTCTACCATGTCATTGCCATTACGCAATGCGCCTTTTTTAACTTTTACATTTTCTTTGCCGTATTTTGCTATTGCTTCTTGTGGAGACATACTAGTTTGTTTCCAACGCTTTTCTGCTTCGTTTAAATCTGCACGGCTTATAAAGTCTTGAATTACATCAGCATGTAAACTTGCTAATAGTTCACGCATTACTTTTGGATAACCATGCTGTTTAATCATATCATATACTGGTTGAGTATAATAGCCGCCTGCTTCTTTAACTTCGTCACGCTCATCTTTCATGCCAGAATAATCTTTGTCATAGTTTTGGAATTCATCATACGATAGATAAATGTCAGTATCTGGATCGTAATACTTTCCTTCTTTTGGATCATAATAAACAACTTTTCCGCTTAATGTAGTGAATGGACCTTCAAGTCCTGTACGTGCTACATATTTAGGATCCATTGGAGGCATAACTTTGTAGCCTTCTGATAACTCTTTTCCATCCATATGGTCTGCCACAACCTGAAGATAATCTTCAGCCATGGTCAACTTTGATGCAACCCAACCTTCTAGTCCTTCTGTTTCTGATAGTGTATTGACATGTTTTCCAATTCTAACAGCACTTTTCACACTTGATAATAGTTGCGATTTTGCCATACTAACTTCATGGTCTGTATGGTTTGCATCCTCTATATCATTGCTTTCTGCTACTTTAGTAGCATTTACAATGATGTTCTTCCAAATTTTCATATCTGACATAATAAATTCCTTGACATTTTCTTTATATTATACTATAATGTATTTATCATTATTGTAAAGGATATAGGCAGAAGATGACACACGAATTCAAATTCAAGTTTAGCACACGTGAGCAATTCTACGGCATTGTTAGACTGCTTAATGCTGAATGCGGTAAGGGCAATTGGACTATCAAAGGTAAGGTACTCAAAGGGTTGAAACGAATTGAGACTACATGGGGTGGACTGTATAATACTTCTTACACTCCATATGTAGAAAAAACAGTTGTAGTACCTGAGAAATATAAGCATGTAGAATCTATGTTGCTTTTTATATACAAGGATGAACGAATTAAAGCTAATGACTGAAACTTTATTCATCGTAGAAAATTCATTACATGGTAGGCTGAAATCAGAAGGCATTTCTCCTATAAGTGTACAGGTATTCCCATCGTGGGAGGAAGGCTTCAAAGGTCATAAACGTAAGCGTGGTGTATATGTAATATTTGATGAAGATGAAATCATTTATGTAGGGAAAGGCTTCTTTTCTGCACGTAATAAAAGTCACTATGATAAAGCAACAAATAAAGCAAATTATAATCCAAAAGGTTGGATGTGGTTCAAAGAAAATTATAATTATAGTATTGACAAATGGCATCTAGTTCTGATAGAATTGAATAGTGAAGTAGATATAACTTTTTTAGAAGGCGCATTGATTCGTGACTTGCGTCCAATTGCAAACGATGAGGTGTACAATGACAGGTAGAGTAGGGTTCGCATGTAAATTCATGCATCATAATCAAAATCTAAAGCCTAAGGCTTTGAAAGAAATTCAGCAACCATTGAACTTTCGTGGCACAACAATCAAATGGTTACGTGAACATACAGACCAAGCACAAGAAAAAGTTTATGACCTTATCGAACATAACCTTGATGCTACAGAAAAACTTATTGATTATGTAAGTACATTGCCTATCGAGCAACGTATGTTACGATTAGGCAGTGACATGTTGCCTGCATACACAGAAGATAATTTTAGTTATCTATCTAAGACTAACTATATTACAGATTTGATTGCAAGTAGACTAAATACAATCGGTGATAAGGCTAGGACAAACAATGTTCGTTTATCAATGCACCCTGGTCAATTTACGGTTCTCGCATCAGACAGACCTGATGTTGTAGAAAATAGCATAAAGGAGTTCGAATACCATGCAGATATCATCAGGTGGATGGGCTATGGCAAGTCGTTTCAAGATTTCAAATGCAACGTCCACATATCGGGTAGAAAAGGTCCAGAAGGTATCAAAGCAATTCTCCCAAGATTATCCCAAGAAGCAAGAAACACAATCACAATCGAAAACGAGGAAATGTCGTGGGGTCTCGATTCTTGCTTAGAACTAGAAAAAGATGTAGCATTGGTGTTAGACATACATCACCATTGGGTACATAGTGCAGGTGAATATATAAATGCAAACGATGATAGAGTTAAAAGAGTTATTGATAGTTGGCGGGGCGTTAGGCCTGCTATGCATTATTCTGTTAGCCGTGAGGATTACCTTACAGGACATAGAACAGATGTTAAGCCAGACTTTCAAAAACTTATAGAAACAGGACATAAAAAAGCCAAACTACGAGCCCACAGTGACTTTATGTGGAATGATGCAGTAAATGATTGGGCTGGTTCTTTTCGTAATAATTTCGATATTATGGTTGAGGCTAAATGTAAGAACTTGGCGAGTATCCCTTTTGAGGAATGTACAAGAAACTAATGACTTGCAATATAGTCATAAAACATGTATAATAAGGGAAGTGAAATGACTAAAATTGAAATAGTTAAAGAAATAGATAGATTGTCAGAAATGTTACGTGTATCTGAAATAGAGAAAGTTCAACACAAGTACTTAGAATTAATTAGACAAAAGCTATCAGACCTGACTAACAAACTGGAAGATTAATGAAACCTACACTGCGTCAACTAATTGAATTGGCTAAAGAATCAAATATCACAGATCCAATCGATTGGACTAACTTAAACGTATCTGAGGATACAGTCTACGATATGATTGGTCTTAGCGTGATGGAAATGTTGGACAAGATAGAAGGTAAGGATTCCGATGTAATTATGGCGGCATCTATACTTAAACTGACAGTAGAAAATTTTATACTGAACTTGCGGTTACAAGGTAAGGTATGAGTCAAGGGTGTTGTAATAACGTTACTATCACCCAAAGGCAAGTAGTAGTTGAATTAGATGATTTGTTTTTTACAGTTAGAATTCAATTCTGTAGCAACTGTGGTAGTAAGAAATCTGGAGGGACTGGAATAAGTGATGGAAAAAAAGTACGCAATAAAGATTAAGTTAGGCGAAGGCGATTGGCTGTATGTTACAGAAGATACTGGTAAATGTATGGATATGAAAGTACAACTGTTTGATACTGAAAAAGATGCTGATAGTTTTGCAGATATATGGCGAACAAAAAAATCAACTGCAAAAGTAGTAGAATATGGATATCAAAAATCATGGCGCTAAATAACTTACAAGAACTTATGACCATCACTATGGAAGAATGTGGTGAATTAACTCAAGTATGCAGTAAGATGATGAGAAAGTTTGATAACACTGATGAACTAACAAGTAAGAAACTAAATGCTCAAACTCAACGAAACAAGATTATCGAAGAAGCAGGCGATGTATTATGTATGATAGAACTGTTAGCTGAGAACGGATTAGTTGAGTGGAACGAACTTGAAGAACGTGTACAAGTTAAAAGAAACAAACTAAAGAAGTGGTCCTCATTGATAAAGGAATAACGTAATGACACAAGCATGGATGTCCCCGATAAGAATAAAGTATAATAAAATTATAGAAAATCTTACTAAGAATGCAGATATATTTAGTAAAATGTATTTGGAAACCGGTGACGAAGGTGCAAAGTGGGCTTACGAAAAATACACAAAAGAGATTTGTGATTTAAAACAAAAGATTAAAGATAGAGAAGAAAAGGATAAAAATTGATAAGATGGTATGATTATATTGCCAGTTTTCTAATGGTAGACTTCATGTTAGTTCAGTTTAAAGTAGTTTTTTATTCTCCTATTTGGTGGCAACAAAGTTTCGCCGGGTTCTGTGTTTGGGGACTATACAAACTTTGGTGTGATGTTTATTGTATATGGCGATTAAAACAGGAAAGTAATACATGATATTAGTAGTAGGTTGTGGGTTCGTAGGGGAAACGGTAGCTAAATCACTAGAAGAAAATGGAAAACAAGTAGTAAGGATTGATCCAAAGCTAAACGATAATAAGATACAAGATTATCTAAAGGCTAAAGGCGCAGTCGTATGTGTTCCTACACCTACAGTGAATGGCAAATGCGATGATAGTATAATCAGACAAGTATTATCAGAACTAGGAGATATGAAAGTATTATTAAAGTGTACAGTGCCACCAAACATGTTGGAACAGTATCCTGATAATGTTACATATAATCCTGAGTTTTTGAGAGCAAATACGGCGAAAGACGATTGGGATAGACAAAAGCATTTTATCTTAGGTGGATCACCACAAGGCTGTCATTATTGGAGAGGAGTATTTTCATATTTAAATGTATTCTTTTTTGATGTGGATAGAACAACAGCAAGTATGATAAAATATGTACATAACTCTTGGTTAGCAACAAAAGTAGCATTTTTTCATGAAATGAAAAATAATCTTGACAATTCCTATAATCATGATAAGATGATAGATATATTAGGCTTATTTGAGAATATAGGACCTAGTCATATGAAGGCACCTAATGAAGATGGTGGACTTGGTTTTGGAGGACATTGTTTTCCTAAAGACACAGAGGCTTTTTATGACTATTCAAAAAGTGAAATATTGAAGACTGTAATAGAAGTAAACAATAAACTTAGAAAAGAGTAATTATGCCAACACATGCAACAATCGACTTAGAAACATTAAGTACGAAGCCAGATGCAGTATTATTAACAATAGGTGCAATTAAGTTTGACCCTTTTACAAATGACCCGCCTTATAATGAATTTTACTATAGAGCAAATGTCGATGAGCAAACTGCTATGGGAAGACATGTCGAAGATGGTACAATAGAGTGGTGGTCAAGACAAGCACCTGAAATCGTTGAGGAAGCATTATCAGATGAGAACAGACATTCAGTAAAAGATATCCTAACTAAGTTGAACAAGTATTTAGTTGGAGTTGATAAGATATGGTGCCAAGGACCAGTATTTGATATTGCTATTTTAGAAAATTTGTATAGACAACTAGGATTACATTATAATTGGGCATTCTATAATATTAGGGATAGTAGAACTTTGTTTAGTCTTATGCCAAGAGACCCTAGAAAAGATATAGCATTCGCGGCCCACAACGCATTAGAGGATTGCAGGATACAAAGTATATGTGTACAGAAGTCTTTAAGAAATTTAGGAGTTACACAGTAACTACCATCTTCCTTGACCTTTGCCTACGAGCCAAATAATAAAAACAATAATTGTTGTCATTGCAGTTGCAAGTGCCAAACCTATAATCCATTCTAATATTTTTTGTTTTCTTTCTTCTGCGGCGTAGACTGCCGCTTTACGTTCATTACGCATCTGTGCTTCTATTCCAACAATTTCTTTCCATGCGGATGGTCCATAATATAAACTAACGTGAGACCTTAATTCTTCACGCATTTCTTTTGCTTTTTGTTTATGTCCCCAAACTTCCAGGGCGTTTTGTTCAACTTGGCTTGCACCAAATATCTTTTTGAACATTGGTGGATTTTCTGCTTGTCTATGTGCAAAATCTAAGTCAGACATTGCGCCAGCCCACTGTTGTAGTGTGCCTGCCATGTCATGCAAACTTTTGCCTGTTTCTACTGCTGATTTAATGCCGCGATAGGCCGCGGCCGCTATGCCAATGGCAGATACTGGATCAATCATATACCTCTCCTCATATATGGTCTCTTTTGTTATTTATTAAAAACTTGACAAAATAATGAAATAATGTTATAGTACTACTTCAATAAGGAGTTTAGCTTATGACAATGCACTTAGTTGGTCCGTATATGACCACAACTAATTACAAGAAGAAAAAGCGTAGTAAGATTACTGCTGGTAAAATGAAAGCATACGAAACTGATTTACGTGCGTATAACAAAAATATGAAACGTATTGGCAGTCACAATATGCAAATGACTATGGATGAATATATAGATTATAGACAAGGTAATTATAAGCCAAAAGTAAATCCGAACTACAGGCCTCCTGCATATGAGCCACCACAAGCACGTGAAACACCAGACTATCCTAGTCTTAGCAATAATCTAGGAGGGTCAACTGCAAAGAAAGAATCTATGAAATACACAGGTGAACGTAAGTTGCTTGGCATTGCAACAATGCATAAGAGTAATATGGTACCGGTATTTGCAGACAATAAGGAAGAGGCTGTAGAAATTGCAAGGATGCGCCGATAATGAATAAGGTTTGGAGTGTAACAATTAATGGTCAAAATGATTGTGTAGTTATGTCAGATGAAGAAGCGGCATTAGTTACATTAAAGTTTGCACCTAATATCGATATACATGATATGACTACGAAGCATGGTATGAAACCTGAGTTTATGCAAACTCTGACTAGAAACAACCAATTGGAAGTCAAAGGAACTTTGTTAGAAAAATATGCAGAAGCAGGTATATTTGGCGCATTCGTTAAACAAAACTGGACGTTTAAAGATTTATTAGAAATGGAGACAACATGAAAAGATTATCAGAAAAAGGCAAAATTAGAAATACGAAAACTGCCGCAAAAAAATATAAAAGAAAACTTGCATTCAAACTAAAGAAGAAAGCAAATCAGTGATTAAAACGCACAACAAAATTCACGGTATCGGTGTAGATATTGTTGAAATAAAAAGAATGCAGGAAGCATTAGACAGGCATGGTGATAAGTTCGCTATGAAAATCTTAAGTGCCTCTGAGCAAGAAAAGTATTTTCAACAAGCAAATAAGGCACAGTATCTTGCAAAATGTTGGGCAGTAAAAGAAGCCTTTGTTAAAGCATTAGGTATTGGATTTAAAGGTAACTTTACTTGGGGTAATATTACATACTTCTCTCCGACTGGAAGCTATGGATTAAAACATCCACAAGTTAGGGTATCCAATGAGATTGCAAATGACCAATTAATAAAAGGTAAAACTATTCATTTAAGTGTCAGTGATGAAAAGTCGATAGCAATGGCATACGTAGTTATAGAGGACAAATTAAAATCATGACCGACAATGTAATAGAATTTAATAAGTATAGACCAGACTTGACAAAATTAGTACAGGAAATGGACGAAGATAATGTTGAAGATATCGTAATAGAGTATCTTCAATCTGCTATTCAAGTACTAGTTGACAATGACATTAATCCGTATGATGATGGTGTTGGCAATGAAATGGTTGCTATATCGATGTTGTTTAGAGCAATGCTAGATAGGCAATTTGGTAGAGAAAATCATCTACAAACCATGTTAGATGTAATGACTAAAGATATGAAAACAACTGGAGAGGAATAACAAATGACTAGTACTATTATGGGCTTTAAAGTAGAGCAATCTGATAAATATGGGCGTTCAAGTAATAATAATTTAAGTGAGAATAAAAATAATATGGATTTAATAAGTGCCAAAGGCAGAGACGATTTATACAGAAAGATTTTGGAAACACAAGATAAACGACCAGAAATAACAGAACGTATAACTGCGGCAAGACTACAAGGCGGTCTCGAAGAAAATGAGGAACTTTTGGTTGCATTGGAAGATATGCAACGAGTAGATATGGAAGTTCATAGACTACAAGAAATGCTTGAAAAGGTAACAGTAATGGAACCTTTGGCCAAAGGAAAGAAAGAAAAAGTATCTTTTGGTACAACAGTTGAGATTGAAAACTGTGATACAGAAAAGACAATCGAATATACGATTGCCGGAGAGTTCGAATCAGACCCAAATAATGGAATAATTAGCTTCAAATCACCGCTAGGCTCTGAACTAATCGGCTCAAAAGTCGGTGATATTGTAGCAATTATGCGTCCCGCAGGTGATATTGAGTACGAAGTACTTAAAATTTATGTATCTTAAAACTTGACAAAATAGCGAATCATGTTATAGTATATACATAATCAGAAAAGCGAGGCAGATATAAATGTTGAAATTTCTAAAAGTAATGGGTAGTGGGTTCGTTACACTAATGAATCTAACAGTAATGGGTATATTGGTAGGATTTGCCGCCTATGCCGCAAGTGCTACACTTAATGTAGACTCCGGCGAAAAAACTAAAGACATTGATACAGTAAAAACATCTATAGTAAAAACTATTGATATTTCAAGTAGAAAAGATATTGAATTCTTTCTAATTGACCCATATGAATTTGAGGATGAGTTTTGTTTAGCACAAAACATTTTCTTTGAGTCAAGTATCGATAACAAGGCTGGTATGGCGGCGGTTGCTGATGTTGTTCTTAATCGTGTAAAACATGCACATTACCCAGATAGTATATGTGGAGTAGTATATCAAGCTAAAATGAAGGAAAGCTGGAAGACAAAACAGTATCCCGATTTAGATGATAGTGAACGTGTATATATTCCTATTCGTCATAGGTGTCAGTTTAGTTGGTACTGTGATGGCAAGTCAGATGATATTCCATTAGGATCAGAGAATTGGGTCAAAGCACAAATGATTGCTTGGGACATTATGCATAATGATGGGTTACGAGGCATCACTGAGGGCGCAACACATTACCACGCAACTTATGTGGCACCTGCGTGGAGCAAAGACCATCGAATGGATTTAGTAGGAAGAATTGGTATGCATATTTTTTATCGTTGGAACTAAAATAGTTCTTGCAATTTAATGAATTTTGTTATATACTAATAACAGTTCAAATGAGGAACTAACACCGAAATGTGATTAAACTACAATACAAATTTGCTAACTACAGACGAAGAGGATATATGAAGTGGCAAACAAAACTCAACGTGGGCGCAAGCCTCGTAAAATGTCGGTTTCAATGGAAGAGGCAGTTAATCTTCTAAAACCGTTCAAAGGCCGTAATGGGCTATATGGTTGTTTTAGTAAAAACGACAATGGGGAATACACAGAAGTTGGTGTATATAATTACTCAACTAAGAAGTATGCAATATTTCGAAGTGAGTACGTGGATTCTACAGCGGTAGAAGAAATTAGGGAAGTTATCAAAGGTCTTTAAGGCCTTTGAATACTTTAAGGCAGATTATGCATATTGAAAATGAAATTAAACTTAACTATGATGATGTTCTAATTAGACCTAAACGTAGTACATTGGGTTCACGTAAAGAAGTAGATTTGCAACGTGGTTTTACATTTAGAAACTATAAACCAGAAGAATTAAGTATAGAAAATTTACGTCCAGAACACAGACATTATCATGGTATTCCACTTATGGCATCTAATATGGATGGTGTAGGTACATTTGAAATGGCAGACACACTTTCTGAACTTAGTATTTTTACTTGTTTGGTAAAAACTTATGGTGTAGATGAACTTGTAGAATTTTTTAATGTTGATAGATACATTAGAACAAGAAATGTTGCAATGAGCATTGGTATTACAGATAGAGACTATGAAAAGTTTCAAATGGTATACAAACAAGTAAGTAATTGTCTTAAGTATGTTTGTATTGATGTGGCAAATGGATATAGTCAAAGATTTACAGAATTTGTAGGTAAATTTCGTGAAAATTATCCTAACGTAGTAATCATAGCAGGCAATGTTGTAACGGCAGACCAAACACAGGAGCTAATTCTAAATGGAGCAGATATTGTTAAAGTGGGCATTGGTCCCGGGTCTGTTTGCACTACTAGGATACAAACTGGTGTTGGATATCCGCAGTTATCGGCGGTCATCGAATGTGCAGACGCCGCCCATGGACTTGGCGGTCACATTATTGCTGACGGTGGGTGTACTTGCCCTGGAGATATCTCTAAAGCCTTTGCAGGTGGGGCAGATTATGTTATGCTTGGCGGTATGCTTGCCGGCCATGATGAAGGCGGCGGCAAAGTAATTACTAAGTTTTACACGACAAATGAATTAGAATATGAAGTTGGGGAGCATTTAGATAATCGCAAACATAAAGTAGAACAAAAGAAATTTGTACAGTTCTACGGTATGAGTTCAGATGCGGCAAACACAAAACACTTTGGTGGACTAAAAGATTATCGTGCTAGTGAAGGTCGTGAAGTATTAGTGCCGTATCGTGGAGAAGTTTCAAATACAATACAAACTATATTAGGTGGTGTTCGGTCAACTTGTACATATGCAGGTGCAAAAAGATTGAAGCATCTATCCAAGTGTGCAACGTTTATTAGAACAAATAGTCAATTTAATAAAGTATACGAAACTGCAACAACAAAAATGTAATGAGTAGATATTCAACTAACATTGTTAAGACTAAAACTACATTAGGCACTGGACTTCCTTATTCTATTGTAGCCCATATTTCTCCTTCAGAAGTAGTACCAAATACAAGAAGCACTACAGCCAGGGCGAATATTCATACGATAGTCATTAAACAATTTAGAAAAGATTTAACAGAAAGATATTCACAAAAAGATATCTCATGTCATATAGATAACTACACTTGCATAGCTACAATAAATTTCAGAAATGAAAATGATTGTGCAGATTTTTTAATGAGGAACTAATATGTTATTTCAGGTATTATTAACTTTAGGATTATTTTTAACAGTTACAACAATCGTATATAGATTAGTTGGGGTTAGAAAAATTATTGAATGTGTCAAAATGTATGGCACAAAAAAGTATTGGGTTAACTATAATGTGGTAGAAGCATCAGCCTGGTACGCAAAAGCATTAGTTATCTTACCTGCGTTACTATACGGTATTGAAGTATGGCAATTTCATTTTTTAACACTTTTTACAAGCAGTCTTTTAATATGGGCTAGTAGAGAAAAAGGATTACCTACATTAGTAATCTTTAATACTTTATGGTTAGCCATTTCTAGTATTGTTATTGTGAGAAATCTAATATGAGAATAGGATTTACATGTAGTTCATTTGACTTGTTACACGCAGGCCATACATTGATGTTAGAAGAAGCAAAAGCACAATGTGATTATCTTATTGTAGGATTACAAACAGACCCAACAATGGACAGACCGACAAAGAATAAACCAGTGCAAACTGTTGTTGAAAGATACTTGCAACTACGTGCATGTAAATATGTAGATGAAATTATTCCATATGCCACTGAACAAGACCTAGAAGACATTCTAAGTGGTATGCATATTGACATTCGTGTTCTCGGTGTGGAATATAGAGATAAAGACTTTACAGGTCGTGATATTTGTAAGAAAAGGGAAATAGATATATATTTTAATGAACGAGACCATAGGTTTAGTTCAAGTGATTTACGTAAGAGGGTAACTATATGCAAATGAATTTATGGGAAATTGACGGACAGACAGTAAAAGACAATGAAACGTATACAGTAACCGATAATACCTTACTGAGAAATTTAGTTGTCAGTTCAACTACATTGCATTCAGGCAAATCTACCAGTGGCCATAGACATGAAGGACAAGAAGAAGTTTATATGTTTTTAAAAGGTCACGGTATTATGGAACTTGATGATAAGGAATTGTATGTTATTGAAGGTGATTGTGTACTAATTGAAGATGGCGTTTTTCATCGTGTCCATAATCAAGGTTCGGGCGATATGTACTTTGTATGTGTATTTGATGGTGGGCGAAATCATTAATGAAAGTTTTTTTAATACTAATTTTATTATTAGTTAGTGCGTGTGCTACCCCCAAAACAGAAAAAGAAAAAGAAGATAGAGTAAAACTAACAGTAATGAAATTTGTAGGCTGTATTGTAGTACCAACATTACCAATATGCGTTTTACCAGGAAAATAAATGAATATATATTTGAGTTATAATGCAGGCGCAGGCGGTGATTTTCTAAAAATATGCCTATGGTTGTTATTGCACCCAGAGATTAAAATAGATTTTGAAGATCCAGGGTATTGGACGCCAACGTATATTAATCATAAAGCAGGTGACCCACCAGCTGGTAGAACATATGTAGCAGAACAAGATGGTGTAAAGTATGACTTAGTTGCATTATTAGATGATGGCGCAGTTAAACCATTAACTTTCTTGTCGAATGTGTTCCCACCTAGGCACGGTACTGGGCAAACATTTTATGATGTCAATGCATTAGATGTTGCAAATTGGTATGCGTTACGCCATGGTATATCATTTCAGGAAGCATTGACAAAGATACAATCGCTAGAAGTTGCAAATATGAAAGACCGTCATAGTAAATATATGATTGAAAGAAATATAAAATTCAAGCATCAGATATTTGGACAACATGAATATTACATTATCGGCGATACGTATTCGCACACTAAACTTTTTAAAGATGTATATGATTTAGAATTTGATACCCATATTGCCATAATTTCTAAATCGCCTGCTGAACTTCTGGCTATTACGCATTTACAAGAAATTAAAAATGAAGGCGTTAGTCGTAATTTCTCGTATCAACGCTATTATGATAATATTTCAGAGTTGTCGCAAAAGTTACGTAATGAAATAGCAGTGAGAGATAATATCTTAGCAAATAATGGGCTTGCATTAGGTTTTAAAGAATTGCATTGTTCAGATGCAAAAACGTTAGCAAAGATATTATCTAAGAACATTTCTGGATTGACATTAAGTGATACTTACTTATCTTGGCATAAAAAATATAAACAACTAAATGGTATAGAACAGTTACTTTCAACTAACAAATTTAAAGTTGCGGACAAATTAATCAATGAATATCAGGAAGAAGTAGATAAATGGCTATCATAAAAGAAAAAGTATTAGAGGTAAAACATTATACAGATAACTTAATGCATATAAAGACTACCCGTGATAAGGGTACTAGATTTCGTGATGGTGAATTTTTAATGATTGGCTTAGATAATTGGTCAGAAAAGTTACAAAGAAATAAGCCTATAATGAGAGCATATTCAGTTGCATCACCAAACTATGAAGAATATATGGAATGGTTCTCAATTAAGGTACCAGATGGACCATTAACAAGTAGACTGCAACATATAAAAGAAGGCGATGAAATATTAGTAAATTCTAAAGCAGTAGGCACGTTGGTCATACCAAATTTAAAACCTGGTAAAAATCTATATTTACTAGCAACAGGAACTGGAGTTGCGCCCTTTATGAGTTTGGTAAGAGGATTAGAAACCTATGAAGATTATGATAATGTAATATTAGTATGGGGTACCCGAACAGTTAAAGAACTTGCATATAAAGAGTTCTTAGAAGGATTAAATTCCCATGAAATATGGGGTGAAATTACTCAAGGTAAATTTAAGTTTTATCCAACAGTAACACGTGAAGAATTTGTTAATACGGGCAGAGTTACTACTGCGATGTATAAAGGCAAAGTACAAGAACAATTAGGACTAAGTGAATTCTCTAAAGAACATGACAGAGTTATGGTTTGCGGTTCAATGGAAATGAATTTAGAATTAAAAGAATGGTTAGAAGGACTTGGTTTCTCAGAAGGAAATAACAAGATACCAGGTGAGTATGTAGTAGAAAAATCATTTGTTGAAAAGTGATAAGTACATACTATTAGAAAGGAAAAAGTATTTTATGAAAGCAACGGTATACAGCAAAAATGCATGTACATATTGCGTACAAGCTAAGAATTTATTGAAAATGAAGGGTGTAGAAATAACTGAATATAATATACAAATTGACAACGATGCACGTACAACGCTATTTGAAGAATGTGGAAAACTGAATATAGTACCTCGTACTGCTCCTCAGATTTGGTTGGATGAAACGTACATCGGAGGGTTTGACGAATTAAAGAAATATTTTGATAATGCTTGATTATACATTTTTAGTAGGTGCACCCGGTTCTAGGTGGTCTGGTGTAGGCCAGGTTATCGCAGAGAACTTTGGTTATAATACGTCAGATGAAACAGACTGGCGGCTCTACACTCATGGAAAATTTTCAGGACACAAGGGTGCATATTGGGGACCAGGTATGGAACTAGGTCATAATTTTCATAGCCTTGAAAGATTTTATAGTGATAATGTTTCTCAGTTTAAAAAAGATTGCGACATGGCATTTCAAGAAAAAAACTCAAAAACAAAAATGATTAAGTGTCACCAATTTGCATATAGTTTAGATTGGTTAAAAGATAACATAGAAAACTCACAAATCTTACTAGTAAGACGAGGAAACAAAGAATGCTTTGATTGGTGGAAAGAAGCAGGCGGATGGGATATATCATATCCAAATTATCAATGGTATGTGGACGACCATCATATGTATCATTATATTGAAGCAGAAAATAAACTAGCAGATGACTTTGTTAAACGAACAGGAAACACTTGGAGTATGTTTGATAGCGAAGATGCAAAATTTAGTGATGTAAAAATATGTCTAATTAAAACTTGACATTTATCAAAATAATGCTATATTAAGTATAACATAAGGAGTATAATGTACGAGTTTGAAAATGATGATATGATAGACTTTGAAGGCGTTAGTCTTCAAGGGTATGTTGAAACTACATACCAAAGGTTAGTGGACACATTTGGCGACCCTACTATTGGTAGTGATATGTCTGATGCTGAATGGGTTCTTCAATTTAAAATACCAATGGACACTGCTGGTTATAATGATGATTACGATTTTATAACTGCAACCATCTCTAAGAGAGATGAATGGGATGAAGATAATATACCTGATGGCATTTATAAGTGGCATGTGTGTGGTTATGATGATGAAGCATTAGAATGTGTTAAAGAAACATTAGGCGAAGAGGAATATTAATTGACGACCAAGAAGAAAAAGAAAGAATATTTTTTATATCTTATTGAACATGGCAATGAGAATGAAATGAAACTAATGACAGAAGTAGAAGCGGCACATTTTTCATTAATACACGAAAAAGAAGTTTGGAATGTACATACCTCATTAGATATGGATCCCGAACTACTTGATATCGAAACGCTATAACATACAATATGTTGTAAGTAAACTAAACCACAAATTGTAGTAAATACTTATGCAGGCTTTTAGCCTGCACTTTAGTACGGTGCTCCCTGCACCGTTCTCTAGTCCTCTTCGCCAACTGACCCGGTAGTAGCAATACTATCGGGTCTTTTTTTGCTTGTTTTAAATCGATTATCGACTAAAATAATAAATATTTGTATGGGAAATACAAGTAGTTCTCTGTTTTACAGTTTACTATCGCAACCCAAAAGTATATCGCAAGTAAGCGATTATATTGAATTATTGCGAAGTCCCTTCTATTTGTGAGGTGCAAAAGGTTCGAACCGAGATTTGCATTGCAACAGCAACATAGAGGTCTTCTATTCAGAATATAGGGTTGCACTTTCGAGTGCAATCCACTGAAACTACAGTTGCGGTAGATAAATACATATATAAGTAGAGCAAAGAGAACTTAATGAAGTGTTATCCACATAATGACTATTATAGAAAAAACGAATTAGATATAGTTGAAAAACTATTAATTGCGTGTCGTTTATCTAGTAAAGACCGTCAGTCTATTATGACTGATGCCAAACAAATTCAATCTAAACTTACCGAAGAACATTACCTGACTCAAATTATGAAGTCATATGATATGAGTGCACCTGAAGGTATGGCACTTATGACCCTTTGTGAATCTCTTTTACGAACACCAGATAGTGATACGCAGGATGAACTTATAAAAGATAAGTTATCAAACGCTCAATGGAATAACTTAGCAAATAATAGTTTTTATTCTAAAGTTGCCAGCACCGCTTTGTCACAGGCAAAACAACTTTCTGCATATGAAGGTATAGTTGCTAGGTTGGGATGGCCAACAGTAAGAAAAATAACAAAATCTATGGTAAAACACATGGGCACACTATTTGTTATGGGCAATAGCATCGATACTGCAATCAAAAAGAAAAAACTTGGATACACTTATTCGTTTGATATGTTAGGTGAAGCCTCAACAAATTGGGAAGATGCAAATTTATATTATGAAAGATATCTGGAAGCGGCAACAAAATCAAAAGAGTCTATTTCAATAAAATTAAGTGCGATTCACCCTAGATATGAATTAAAAAATTATCAGGATGTGATTAATTCGTTAGTACCAAAATTATCTGCTATCGCAAGAATATGTGAAGAAAATAATACTACTATGTTTATCGATGCAGAAGAGGCACGTAGGCTAGATATTAGTATTATGGTATTAGAAGAATTACTAGCAACTTATAAATTTAAAAATGATACAGTTGGGTTTGCGTTGCAGGCTTATCAGAAACGTGCATTTTGGACTATTGATACCTTGCAGACAATAGCAGAGCATAACGATACACGGGTAGTTATACGGCTCGTTAAAGGTGCATATTGGGATACTGAGATAAAATATGCTCAACAAGATGGACTAGAATACCCGGTATTTACTAGAAAAGAAAATACAGACATATCTTATCTAGCATGTGCTAGAAAATTAGTACAATCTAAAAATTTATTAAGTGCATTTGCAACACATAATCCATATACTGTATCTGCAATTATTCATGCACTAAAAAACTGTAATGATTGCAATGAAGAATTTGAATTTCAAAAATTGTTTGGTATGGGAAATAGTTTATTTGATTACATAAGGAAAACATCAAATCATAAAATTAGAATTTATGCTCCGGTAGGAGAGTATAAAGATTTACTCGCATATCTAATAAGGCGATTATTAGAAAATGGGGCAAACACTAGTTTCGTATATAGCTTAGAAGTGACTGACCCATTTGTAGAAGTTAAAAAGAAAAAAACCTCATTAAAAACTTGGGATAAATTATATCCTGGAAGAAAGAATAGCAAAGGTTATGACCTGACAGATCCCGCAATGATTGATTACATGTTAGATTCACCAACACATCCTTCACATGATGAAGAAGTAATTTCAGTAAAAGATACCATAACACATTTAGAAAACTATCAGCCTCAATGGGCCAATACAACATTTGAACACAGAAAAAAATTACTATTAGCATGTGCAGACAGTATAGAAACAGAAATGGTTAGTGCGGCAAATAGACTTGTAAAATATTCTTATAAAACATATCCTAACGCAATCGCGGAAGTAAGAGAAACAATCGATTTCATAAGATACTATGTGGAACAAGCAGAAAAAATGTATAATGTAGATGTTAAGTTGGGGTATACGGGAGAGCATAATACTACATTAGTTAATCCACGTGGAGTTTGGATGGTGATTGCACCATGGAACTTCCCTTATGCAATATTTTTAGGACCAGTAGTAGCCGCATTGGTTACAGGAAACACAGTACTGGCAAAACCAGCGCCACAGACAGTTGAGATTGCCAAGGTTGCGATTGCAAGTATGCATCATGTTGGCATCCCAGTAGATGCATTACGTATGTGTGACCCTAGCATTGAGAGTGCGTCTGAGGCTGTCAAAGATGAGCGTATAGCGGGTGTAACGTTCACAGGCTCTCATAGTAGTGCTAAATCTATTCAAAGGCTAATTGCAGAACGTGATGGTCCCATTATACCGTTTATTGCAGAAACAGGTGGTATAAACTGTATGATAACAGATTCAACATGTTTACCAGAGCAAGTAGTAGAAGATGTTACACATGGCGCATTCGATAGTGCAGGACAACGATGTAGTGCAACCAGATTTCTCTTTGTTCAAAAAGATAATAGTGCGGAAGTTATCCGCATGTTAGCACAAAAGATAAAAGTAATGACACTTGGACATGCAGATGATTTGAATACAGATATATCAAGGGTTATCGATGGTCCAGCATATTCACGTATTCAAGCACGTATCGGGGTATTAGAAGAAACAGAACAACTTATTGCGATGAAATCACGTAATGGAAAAACTTTACCAAATTTAGTTATCCCACCATGTGCATATACTGTATCAGATTATAAGAAATATTTTGATGAAGAAATCTTCGGCCCAGTACTGCATGTGTATGTTTACGAAAAGTCTGAATTACCAGAGATATTAGATTTTATAAACAAAAGCAAATTTGGATTAACACTGAGTGTACATTCACGTGTTAATAGATTTTATGAACATATTGCAAAGACATTGAATGTAGGAAATGTTTATGTAAATAGAGACCAAATCGGAGCAGTCATAGAGACACAGCCATTTGGTGGATCAGGTTTAAGTGGCACAGGTCCTAAAGCAGGTGGACCTAATTATTTAACCCCATATGTATGGGAAAAGCATATAAGTATTAACACAACAGCTATAGGCGGAGACACTTTGTTATTGACTTCTGAGACTGAATAGTATATAATAAATTTTATACTAGTAGTAAAGGAATTAAAATGAAACAAGTAGACTTGAACAAGTACAAAGATTTTGTACAAGAAGTAACATCCGAACAGTCAGGCAATACAGATGCACTAACTTCTACACTTAAAAACCTTGATAAAGAAACAGGTGTCAATATGGCATTGCTTATGACAGGTGCAATTGGTATTGCGTCAGAAGGAGGGGAGTTTGCAGAAATTGTTAAGAAATGTATATTTCAGGGTAAACCACTTGATAGTGAAACTATCTTTCATGCTAAACGAGAACTTGGCGATATTATGTGGTATTGGGTTAATAGTTGCCGTGCATTGGATCTTGACCCTAATGAAGTTTTAGCAGAGAATGTTGAAAAATTAAAAGCACGATATCCCGGTGGCGAGTTTGACGTACATTATTCAGAGAATAGGAAAGACGGCGACCTTTGATTTCAGAAATTAAAAAATGGATTGAAGAATTTGTGTCAACGCACAATGACCAGATTGGGCAAGTGCCATGTCCTTTTGCGAAACAGGCCATGCTCAAAGAGAGAATCAATTATGTCTCAGTAGGAAAGCATACTATATCACCTCTGATTGATTCTCTCGTTGATAATTGGGATGACAAATATGAGGTTGTTGTTGTTTATTGTCCAACAGAAGATTTGACTCCAAAAGAACTTTCAACCATGGTAACAGATTTTAATGATATTGCAATGTCTAAGGATATAGTAGCACTAGAAGACCATCCCAATGACCCAGAAATATTAAATGGTGCATCAATGAATTTTGGTAAATGCATATTGGTATTAGTGCAAAGACTATCGAAGTTGAATAATGCAAGTGAAATTTTAAAGAACCAAGGGTATTATGACAATTGGCCAAAAGAAAACTACGATGATGTTGTAAGATGGCGATTTCAGAAATAATAAATAGATGTAACTAGGAGTTACAATATGACAACTTATGCCCGGATAGATTTGACACAAACTAATTATTCTGTTTTGATAAATTGTAAATTTTTGAAAAATCCAAATATACCTGAACTTAACGAAATATATAAAAAATATTGCAGATACAAAGGTTTTAAAAGTGTAATGCCTATGTTTGATAATGATTATTTACAAAATGATATTATCGGATACTATGATGAAGAAGACAAACTTGTTGCATTCAGTTGTATTATGATACAAGACCACGAAAGCGTTGAAGCGTTACAGTTTGCTTGGGATTACGAAACTCCTAAATTGCATTTAGGTATAAAAAGTTTAAGAAATGAATGTGCAATATATAGAGATAAAGGCTATAAGTATTTGTATTTAGGAGAAGCACATACCTATAAAAAACAAATCAAAGGCTTTGAGATATTAGGACCAATTTAATGGATGTATATACAATTTATGCTGACCATAATGCAAAAATAGATGCCCATCATTTTGCTAAGAAAATGAAACTGTTTTTAGATAAGATGGTAGAATTAGGTCATATGGAAAGTTACAGGCTTACACGAATGAAATTAGGATTTCGTTCTATGGATTTACCTGAATTTCGTATCGATATGGAATTCAAAAACATGCAACAGCTTGATAACGCAATGACGGGTGTACTACGAAATGAAGAAAATATAGAAAACGAACATCATGGATTTAATCACATGGTAGATGTCGAAACAATACAACATTTTTTATACAGAGATTTTCCAGATGAATTATAGAGTAAACAAAATTAATTCTTATAATGGTTGGGATCCATTAAAACAAGTTATATTAGGTAATGTATTTGAACCTGAATTTTTTGAAGATTTGCCTGATACAAAAACTCGGGACTTAGTACAACAAATACTTTACGAAACCCATGAAGATTTAGATGGTATTCAAAAAACCATGGAAGATATGGGAATAGATGTTATTAGAACTCCTGCAAATATGACCATGTTATCAGATTTAGCAGAAGGAGAAGCAAATGTTTCAGACTTTAAAACAGTTATGGAATGGGTTGCCCATGCTAAACATTGTTCAGGTATGACTAGGCAAGCCCGGTTTGGCGGCCATAGTATTCCAAAACCCTGCTTATCGCCTAGAGATTTTTTTATATCGATGGGAGATAAACTTCTATATACAAACGGATTTAATCAAATAGAACAACTACAAGAAGGCGGGCAGGCGCTGATTGACCCTAAGGTTTTAGATACAAGATTGAGTGTTGGAAAAAACAAGATAGGAGAGTTGCGACCATCAATACAAAATATGGAAGAAAATGGACTCCCTGTCGAATGGCTTGACGCAGAAGGTTATAAAAGAAAAGTTATAGCAGAAAGCGAAGGAGACATGTTTGAAAGATACAGGGCAAACACGCAACAGTTTTGGGCACCCACTGTCACAAGATGCGGAGATAGATTAATCGTAGATACAGAAGATGTGCAAAACTTAAATATTATTTTAGGTCATATGTATCCACAATTTAAAACGCCAACGGTAGCAATTGGCGGACACAATGATGGTACATTTTGTACGCCTAAGCCGGGGTTAGTAATTTGTGCGCCTTGGGTAGATAAAAAGATATTTGCTAAAACTTTTCCTGGATGGGATATAATGACTATAGAAAATCCAGCAATAATGACTGATGATTTCGGCAAAGGGTGGGGACATCAAAAGAAACAAAATGCAGGAAGATGGTGGCATCCTGAAAGTGATGCTAATCCTGATTTTTCTAAATATGTAAATTCTTGGCTATCTAAATGGGTAGGCCTAGCAGAAGAATCAATATTTGAAGTGAATATGTTAAGTGTATCACCTAACGTAATATTATCAATGAATTATCAGAAAGAAGTAAATGACAAATTAAAACAGCACAATATCGAACCTGTATATTGCCGATTTAGACATAGAAACTTTTGGGATGCAGGACTGCATTGCTTAACAGTTGATACTGTCAGAGAAGGCGGAATGCAAAATTATTTTGAATAAATACTTGTAAATAGAGAGTAAACATTATGTATACAGATTATAAAAGTCTTTCCGAAGAGGACCTAGATAAGAAGATAACTGATTTGCAATCTAAGATGGAAATCGCTTATCGCTTGGGACAAGAACATGTTCTGGAACAGTTACAGCATCATTTAGAGGAGTTGAAACTAGAATATTCAGAACGTTTTGAAAAAATGAGGTTTGAGATAATAAATCAAAAAACTCCAAATTCTATGGTCATAGGAGAAGACAATGAGCCAACAGACGGAGAACTTGCCGATACCGGCGAAGAAGCCACAAAGGATAACAAACGTATATCATAGCTTGACATGTGATTGTGATGATGTTACAATAACTAAATTCGTTGAATACATGGATAAAGATTGGTATAATCAATGGCATCCATTATTTAACATCAAGATTATGAAATTTGATATAGGACATGATATATTACACTTTGAGACATTTGGGGGGAAATTAGATTTGATAAAATATATATTAAAAATAAGTGCAGAATTCCCTAAAATGTTTTTAATGTATGATTTTTACACAATTAATGAAGCTGACCACCAGCAAGGCACATACTTTGTAATGGAAGGTAAAATAACAGACCAAAACCTAATAGCCAATAAAACAGAGGTATAAATTGACAGACGAATATGTAAATAGTTACACAACATACGAAGCAAAGTTTAGTGTCACAATGATGCAGGCAGACCCATTTTTACTAAGTGATACTTTTAATATTAAAATAGATTTTGCTTGGAACACTCCAGAAATAGCTAAAGGAAATGCGGCATTTTTAAAAATGAAGTATTTTGTTGAAGATATACTACACCAATCTATTTTTACCCATAAGGCATCTACCATCGATATGATGCATCTAAAGAATAAAGTAGTAGTATTTCCATTCGTGCCTACGAGCGATATCATAGCAATGACATTACATGCGAAGTTGAATGCAATATGCGAGAATGATATTGAAATCGTATCAGTGACTATTGGAAGTACATACACTAATCCCAAGATGTCATATACATATGCAGACATTAATTATCCAGCGTTGCCAACACTAAAAGACTGGATAGGACATGAAAATTACTATTATAACTACCCATGGTGGTCGAGAGGAACCGTAGAAACACAAGATTATGAAGTAAATGAAAATACGGACTTGACAAACCCTCCAGAATCTGATACTATATTAGATACTATAGATAAATTAACTATGGGAGAATTAGAATTGAAACCTGACGGCGGAGAAGTAGTTGACATTAATGGCTGGAAACCTAAAATCATCAAAGATTGACGGTCTTAAAGACCAGTACGGAAGAATCGTATATAATCGTCAAGATTTATACGAAATGCTTTATAATGGCGAAGACATATCTAAAGTCACTGAAATGGAGTGGCATGATGATATTGAAAAGTACAATAAAGCATTATCATTAAATAATGTTGAAAAAGACTTAATTCAACCCATACAGAAATTATCTAAGGAAATAGCTGAATTTGATAATGAAAATCAGAAAGAATGGTTCATTCCTGACGAATACAAGAATATGGACATATGGAATTACGTATTAGATAAATGCCCTGATGATTTGCCTCAAATGAACAGAACGTGCAATGAGTTATATTTATATGATAAATACGGTATAATAGACGTACTTAAAGTATGCGTTTATATTGTTGATACACTGAGAAAGAACAATATTATATGGGGTGTCGGCAGAGGAAGTAGTGTTGCCAGTTATGTGCTATACTTGATAGGTATACATAAAGTTGATAGCATCAAATACGAGTTGGATATAAATGAGTTTTTAAAATGACAAATGATACAATAGTTAGATTTCCTAATAGCAAACGTTGTTTAACGTCAAAAGAAGAACGTCTGGTAAAATGTGCAACTAATCAAATTCATAATTCGTATGAGTCAAATAACCCATTTGTAAAAAGACATGATAGGAAGAATTATGTCGAAACACAAATAAAAACTTTATTAAAAAAAGTTTTTGAAATAAATGAAAACGAGGATATACAATGAAACAATATAAAAGTATGCGTGGCATCAATGTAGACCTTGCTAAACTGATGGCGAAATCGGAAAAGAATATCTCAGTAGGCAATACGTCTACTAATGCCCGAGGCGACCAACTAGGTCGTGGTGGTAGAGTTATAAAATCTGCCGATGAGATTGCACGTGAACATTATAACGTAAATAATCCACGTGCAGTAGTTAAATCATCTATCAAAATCGATAATGAAGATGATGCGGCAAGGACACAACAGGATGCACCAAAGCAAACAGAAGATGATTGGGTAGAGCCAGTTGTTGAAACTGAAACCATTGCTGAACCTGATCCAGTAGCTGAGGAAGTTACAGAAGAAGATTGGGTAGAAGACGAAGAAGGTAATTTTGTAAAAGCATCAGAAGTTAAGAAGACTTCAAAAAAAACATCTAAAAAGAAATAGAGGAAAACATGGCGAGTTTAAGACCAATCAGGGACCGAGTTCTTTTGAAGAACTTGGATAAAGGGGAAAAAACAACAAAAGGCGGAGTTATCGTTTTAGATGATTCTAAAATGTCAGCAGGTGAGCGTGGTATTAGACCACGTTGGGCAGAAGTTTATGCAGTAGGACCTGAGCAAAAGTCAGTAGTAGCCGGGCAGTGGGTACTAATGGAACATGCAAGATGGACAGAAGCAATTACCGTTGATATAGATGGCGAAGAAACCGAGATTTGGATGGGTGATCCAGAAGCAATGTTAGGAACTAGTGAAACAAAGCCAGATGATGTAAACTAGGTCATGCAACCATTATTGGATATATTCTATCTAACATATAAGAATGATTTTTCACAAGAAAACTATGACAGAATAAAAGATAGGTCAGGTTTCCCACAACGTGTGGTTAATGTAGCAGACGTAGATGGTATCTATAATGCTCATAAAGAATGTGCAAGACAATCAAAGACTGACCATTTCTTTGTCGTAGATGGTGATGCATGGGTTGTTGATGATTTCGACTTTTCTTATATACCAAGCACAACAGATGAAGTCTATCCCGAAACATGTTCAGCACAATGCACACATGTTTGGAGAGCAATAAATCCAGCAACAGGAATGACATACGGTTACGGTGGTGTTAAGCTATTTGCCCGTGAAGCGTTCTTTGATAAGGCTTGGGCCCATGTAGAGTTTCCAGGCGTTGATGTTACATCAGAAGTAGCAAGGCGTGGATTTCCTTACTTACCAATAGAACATGTTTCCAATGAAACACGTTTTAATACAACAGCCTTTAATGCTTGGAAAGGTGCATTTAGAGAAAGCACTAAACTAGCAAGTGGCATTGCAACACAAGACAGAAGAACCAAATTAAAAGAATGGAAGACCCCATTGGAGGATGTAGGATTTCGTGCAGAAATCTTATTAGGGGCCATAATGGGCGAAAATTATGGTACTGTTAACGTAGGCAAAGGTGATAAGTTACACAGAATTAATAATTGGAAATGGTTGAACACTTGGTTTAAACAAAGAAAGAATTGGAAAGCACAACCAATAGTCGAATTCGATACGACATACCCTGATGGTAGATATATGCTAAATGGTATTCAACGGTATGCTGAGTGGACAAATCATCCAAATGTAGAAGACTTAGAATTAATGAGATTGGCTGTTATTGATAGCAATCAAGACCATGTATTTAATGCTATAGAAAAACTTATATGGGATAAGAAATACAAATCTGAACATTTGCAAATATTTTTACAATATCTTTACAGTGGTATAAAGAATAGATTCAACCCTGAAAGATGTATCCATTTCATGTATGAGTACTTTAATACAGAACAAGATCCATATTTTGGTATGTTAATGGGAGCATTCAAGGAAGCTCCAGAAGTAAACATCGTAGACGCACATTCTAATTATCAAGTAGAAAGTAAAACATGGTTAATTGATAATTTAGTTAAGTTAAATAGACGTTTTGAAGATGCAGTATTCATAGGTGGTTGGCTGGGTATATCAACATTCTGGACCCACAAAAGAAATATTGTACATCATATTACAAATATTGATATGGATCCAGAAGCAATAAAATTTAGTAATAAACTTAATCAGTTCAATAATACGTACTCAGGCTTAGTAGAAAACGCATATGACTACGATTATGATAAACATGACTTAGTTATCAATACAAGTGCAGAACATATGACAGAAGAATGGTTTAATAAAATCAAACCAGGTACAGTTGTAGCCATACAAACGAATGATTTCCATGAAATTGATGAACATATAAACACCGTCAATGACTTGACAGAATTGCAAGAAAAGTATATAATGTCTGAAATACTATTTGTTGGAACCAAAGATTGTGACCGATACAATAGGTTTATGTTGATAGGTATAAAATAATGAAAGCAATTCATATCATTGCATATCATGGGTCACGTGATAATGCAGAGACAAGAAATAAGCGAAGTATTAATCATAATAAGCAAGTAGAGTGGTGGTTAGATTATGACAAAGAACTTGAGATACGAATTCTCGCTATGGACTTTGATGAAGTGGAATATTGGAATGATCCTCGGGTTGTGTATATCGACCGCCTTGACAATCCTATTCCTCCTGCAAGTGCAAGAAATATACTATTTAATTACTTCTATGATACAAATGAGGAGTGGGGTATCTTTGCAGATAGTGATGCAATCCTTAATATGCATCCTAATTTTGACCACACTCATATCAACATTGTCGATGCTCTACGTAGCAATCCGGGAAAGTTTAGTGATGTTACACTATTCGCTCCGCACAATGACCAACGGCCAGGTGACGGAGCATTCTATGACAAATACAACGGAGTCGATAAAGACTATACAAATGTAGATTGGCATAACGAGTTTGTGTTTGATAGAAAACTTACACACATGAAAGGTACTATGTTTTTTCTACGAAATAATCCAGAACGTTTAATGATGGATGAATATTTTAATATACACCCACAAGGAACTAAGCCAATTCTGGGTGGAGAAGATGATGAATTTATCATGTCATGTGTAATGGCAAATAAAGGAACATATATGTTACGTAACATTATGTTGAAAGAAATGACTGCTGGATCAACTTGGAGTGATACTGAGACACGTAAAGATGATGAAAAAATGCGTGACGATTATATTGCAGAAAAATACAGTTTGCCATTGGACAAAAGCAAATGGACACAGTTGATTAAAAAAGAAAGAACAGGTTATCCAAAACAGTTGCGTATTAACCCTAACCAAACAGATGCCTTTGGTAGTCTGTTTGAATAAAGAGATTGTATTTTGAGAATAGTTAAAGATAAAATTAATGATTACTTTAGATGGGTCAAGGGAACAGAATTAGTTGAACTAGACGATATCGATGTTACAGAAGATCCAGTTAGACCAGAGTTAACTTTAGGATGGAGAATTACTAATGGACGCAAAATTTACGGACTACAATATGAGGAAAACATAGAAGCAATTATTTGTGTCGCATTCACTCCTGACGTACCAACAAGTGTACGTGAGTTAGACATGATGAGTGAACTTGCGTATCTAAAAAAAGATAATAAAGTTGCAGTTGCTTATACCGTATGGTCACGTAAACGTGGAGCAGGAAAAGAAATAGTAAAAAAAGTTTTAGAACTTGCTAAGAAAAAAGGAATAGAAAAAGTTGTAACACTATCACCACTTACTCCGATGGCTACTCATTTTCATATCAGTAATGGTGCTAAACAAATTAGCATTAATGATGATACTCAAAATTTCGAATACTCTCCATAAACTTGACAAACTAGCGAATCGTGTTATAGTATATACATACTCAGAAAAAAGGACTTAGTATGTCAGAGTTAGAAACAATTAAAGTTCCCCATACATTTTGCATTTTTGCAAATGATACTCGAAAAATGTATCACATTTGGCAGACTTCACAAGAAAATTATAAGCAGAACGTAACAGTTACAAATGCGTTTTCAAAAGCCGCATATGCTCTTTCAGGAAAAGATTCTGCTCAATCAGGTTCTACTACAACTTTCCTACGAATTCTTAGCAGTACTAAAAAAGATGAATGGACTGTTTCTTATGAAGAATTAGGTGATGTTGATAAAGAAGATTTACAATCTGAGTATCAGTTATTTTCTGAAATCTATGAATCAGAAGGATACACTTGCATTACACGTGACCCAAAAGTACGTATGCAGACAGGACGTTATGCAGGTAAGAAATGGGTTGCACGTAAACTAGAAAACATGCGTTATGTTCAAGTAAAAGAATGCGTTACAAAAATGCTTGAAGATTGTCTATTAGATGATGTTGATTATAATTCTGTATCAAATCAGATTTCAACATATGCTCTAAAGTTAGGTTCAGAAATTGAAAATATCAGTCAACTTTGGAACTATGTTTTTCACAATTACTCTGAATTCGGAGACAACATAGCACAATAATCTACGCATTTAATACCAAGAATATCCTAGTAAATATCAGTGAGAGAAAAATATGCTATATTCTATAAAAGGCGGCCTGAAAAAAGAGAAAGAATTGGTAGTTAAGGCACTTTGGTTTGCCAAGGACTACTTGCTCCCACGGCACAAGAATATAGAAATAGATATTGAAATTCGCCCTAATATCAAAGTAGATGCAGACGTAATAAGCGGTGATGAATACCGTGAATATATAATGCGTGTACGTAAGGGTTTGAGTGAAGATGATTTGCTCACAAGCATATTCCATGAATTTGTACATATTAAACAAGATGTAAGGAAAGAACATGCACTATTTGAGTGTTCTGATGTTCCTTACTTAAAGCGTCCTTGGGAAATTGAAGCATTTGATATGCAGGAAGTTATGCTAGAAGCATACCGAAATGCTGAAAAAAACTTGACAAAATAGCATTCCATGTTATTATATATACATAATCAGGATCAGGAGAAAATATGCAAAATATCACAAATTTGGCGAGTTTATATAAAAGAGATACAAAGGGTAAATTAAGGATTTGGACTGTAGAATACGGTTTTGATTCGGATGATGTTGCTGGTACAAGAACTATTGCCGGATTAATCGATGGTCAAAAAGTTACTAGCGAATGGAATATGTCTATTGCTAAGAATGTTGGCAAAGCAAATGGAACAACTGCTAAGACCCAAGCTATTTCAGAAGCACAATCTAGTTGGGACCAAAAAGCAGATAAAGAATATTTTGAAAACATAGATGATGTTGATAGTTACGAACTATTCAAACCCATGTTAGCTAATGATTTTACAAAGAAGCCAGTTACTAGCGGTTACACACAACCGAAACTAGATGGTATCAGATGTTTAGTTAACAAGCATGGTATGAATTCAAGAAGCGGTAAGCCAATCAATAGTTGTCCTCACATTGCAGAGGCATTAGAACAGTTTGTTAAAGATTATCCTAACATTACACTTGATGGTGAATTATACAATCATGAACTTAAATCAGACTTTCAAAAGATTGTTTCACTTGTTAGAAAAGTAAAGTGTAGACCAGAAGAAATAGCCGAGAGTGCAGAATTAGTTGAGTATCACATTTACGATATGTTTGATGCTGATAGTCCTGATATGCCTTTCATTGATAGAATGTATTTCTTAGTAAAGCATTTACCAGTGGCTGATAAGATTGTTATTGTCGAAACTGCTAAAACTGATACTACTGCCGATATCGATAAGATGTATGGTGAGTATACAGAAGCAGGGTATGAAGGTCAAATGGTAAGACAAAATTCTGCTTACGAATGTAAGAGAAGTAAAAATCTTCTAAAGCGAAAAGAATTTATCACAGAAGAATTTACTGTAGTAAGTATTGAAGAAGGTAATGGTAACTGGTCAGGTTATGCAAAAAGGTTTAATCTTCAACTTGCAAATGGTACAAAATTCAGTTCAGGTGTTAGAGGTTCACAAGAGAAATTAAAAGAACTCCTAAATGCTGAAACTCCTACGTGGGCTACTTGCAGATACTTTGAATTATCTAATGATGGCGTTCCAAGATTTCCAGTTGTTATTGACTATGGATATGGCGAAAGGGACGATTAAAAACTTGACAATATCACGAATCGTGTTATATTAATTACATAATCAATAGAGAGGTTACTTCGATGATAGAACAATACGAAAACGAAATTAAAAAGTTAGAAAAGTATCTAACTACTTTTTCTGGTAACACTTCATCAGTAAAGATGAAAAAGTATGCGATTGAGAAAAAGATCCAAACATACAAAGATATTGTTAACGAAATGAAGTTGATACTTGCTATATAAAACTTGACAATATCACGAATCGTGCTATATTAATTAAGTAATCAGAAGAAAGAGAATCACTATGACAAATGAAATTCAAATGCTTGAAACACTCAAATCAGATTTTTTAGGTATGCAGTTCAAAGTTGAAATGAAGAAATATCATTTGTCAGGGATTGCTGAAGGTCTTGAAACAGTAGAAACAATGAATTTCGTTGATTGGGAAGACGCATGTGATTGGGCTGGTAAAGTAACAATGTCAACCAAGGTTCCATATGTAATACTTGAAATGCGTAATCTTGTAACCAACGAAGTTGCCGAATTTTAAACTTGACAATATCACGAATCGTGCTATATTAATTAAGTAATCAAAGAGAAAGAGAATCACTATGACAAACCAATCTATCTATTCAAATCTTAACGAAAACCGTATGGTATTCGATTGTGAAACAACAAAAGCAATGGGCATTGCAGATGGCGAATATGAATTGCGGACCGATATGGCTGATTATCGTTTGGACACTGACGATTTCTTTACGATGCAATGGGCATCAGGTCACAAGGTTAAAGTGGTTAATGGAGAATGGGATATTGATTCTGTTCTTAAGGCTTCGCAACATCTTATGGATGCTTGTGGGTATTGGGGCGTCTACGTTGAACAACTAGATTATAACGTAGAAAATGATTTTATTGAGTTGACAGTAGGTTCATAATCGTGTATACTAATTTAAGTAATCAAACAAAACAAACTAATCTTAAGGCAGAGATTGACATGAATATGTGTCCAAATATTATCGAAGCCGGCGGCGCACGTGAGTACTGCTTTGGAGATTTAGTAGAGATTGGTTACGCAGTTAAAGAAACCGGATCTACCAGTGGCATGTGTATGGATGTGCGTTGGAAATATACCGGACCAAATTGTATCAATACACAGTACTATGGTGTAATGCATACAGGTGACGCAACAGAATGGATTGAGAAGGATTACTCATGATAGATTTATTGAATGATATCGAAAGTTTAGAGAATGCACTTATTCTTATCACAGAAGGTGCAAGTGACGAAAAGCGTAGTGGCTACGCAATCATTGAACGAATGATTGAAGATAAGAAAATGGTCGTTGACCAGTTTGAGCGTGATATGGCGCCTAACTATAATGCTTAAATCTCGTTTAAAATTTAGTGACCTAACATTTAAGTCAGATAGTTCTGGTCACATAATGCGTACTCGTATTAACTTTGGTTCTAAATATGCATTAAGTGTCATTAAAGAATCTCATAAACCACTTTACGAAATTGGTGCAATGGTAAATGATGAACTAACCGAACTACCTGGTATTACAGACAAAGATAATACAGTTCGACAGGGATTAACCCCGGATGATATAGACTTCATCATTATGAAGATGCATATGATTTCAACTGAACAACCAATGGAGGAAGATGCTTAAGTTTAGCCTCCTTGGTGGAATAGGTAGACACAAGAGACTTAAAATCTCTCGCCTTTAAAAGCGTCCCGGTTCGAGTCCGGGAGGAGGCACCAATCATCACGCACCCTTCGTCTATCGGTTAGGACGCCAGGTTTTCAACCTGGAAAGACGAGTTCGATTCTCGTAGGGTGTACCATTTAAAAGATAAATATCTCCACTTAGCTCAGTTGGATTAGAGCAAGTGCCTTCTAAGCACTAGGTCAGAGGTTCGAGTCCTCTAGTGGAGGCCAATATAGACCTCTAGCTTAATTGGTTAAAGCCACCCGCTCATAACGGGTCGAGTGTCGGTTCAAGTCCGGCGGGGTCTACCAAAATTTATCGGTGAAGTGTTACGGTAGCACGACAGTCTCCAAAACTGTAAGCCGGGGTTCGACTCCCTGCACCGATGCCAAGAAGAAGAAAGGATAATTGATGTATAAAGTAACAGCATGGTTTAAGGATAAAAAAATATCCCAAGAGTTTCATGATGTGCATGATGCGATTGAATATCGTGATGATATAGATGCTCATTATCCTACAAAGATAATATTTAGAAAGGTAATATCAATGAGAGAATTTATTTTTAACAGTTGGAATGTAGTAATGGACCACGAAAAGAATCCACTAAGTAACATTCCAGATTTCAGTACACGACATATGATTATGCAAGTATTAGCATGGATGTGGTGTATTGTATTTGCTATTATTGTAGGTAGCATGTGGGCAGGAGTGTTTAGTATGATGCTACATACACTATTGCTTGGTGCTATTGCTATTACTGTAGCAACATTTGAAACAGCCAAACGTAAGCCACAATATTTTGGTGGATATGGTCGCGGTAACGGTGGCGAACATGAGTGAGCAAACTAATTATTGCACAACTAAAGGCCTAGGCTGGGCATTCTTAATTATTGCAATTGGAATGGTAGGTATGCCTATTCTTGGGTCATCTATTGCTTATCCAGATAAATGCAAACAGACTCCTCTTATTATTTGTTTAGGGCTGGAGGAATAAATGGATACTAAATTATCGGCTCAATTTGCAACCGTATTGATTACGTGTTTACTAATCTCTACGGGCGCAGATGCTAAAAACTTTATTGCAAAAAAGTGTATGGCTGATTATGATAACTTGTCAGATGTTGCTTTTTGTATTGATAGCAAAAGAAATGAGAATATTAGAATTCGAAATGCAAAACAGTGGGAGTTTCTAAAAATGAATACTCGTTATCGTTTTCCAGGCCAAAGTTTGAATAAATGTTTTGGACGACCAAAAGAATCGGTAATCCATCGTGTAGAAACAACAAATGATAAAACGGTTTTGTATTATAAGAATTCTATTAAACCTTGTTTACCATAATTATCGGGGTGTAGCTTAGTCTGGCTAAAGCGCCTGGTTTGGGACCAGGAGAGCGTAGGTTCGAATCCTACCACCCCGACCAATTATTAATTTGCTAATGGATTGTCTAACGCCCTTTGCAAACGTTTATTCAATCTAGTTTCTAGTTCTTTAAGTTTCAAATCAGTGCTTGTGCGTAAACTATCTGCTTTTTGTTCATAGTCTGTAAGTAACTGGTCACGTTTATTTTCAAAACGCTGGTCAGCTAAATCAATCTGTTCACGTACATTATCTTCTACTTTGTTAATATCATCTTCTATTGAATCTACAATACGTTCCAATCTAACAATATCATCACGTAATCCGTTTTTAATATCTTTAGAATAGTCTAATGCTTCATCAAGTTTTGTGTTAACTACTTGTAGTTCTGCTCTAATTCCACTTAAGTCTGGTGCTACATAACGTTCTATCTTGGCTTTCATATTTCTATAGTCATTATAAAATTCAAAGCCTCCCCATGCGGCGCCACCAAGTGTACTCAAAATTGTTATAACTAAAAATAACTTTCCACCAGTGAATTTAACTCCACCAACTTCTACTGTTGTTTTGTCACTCATAAGTTGCTCCTATTTTAATTCAAACTGTATGCCAAACACGACACCAGTCCTTTCTTCATCTTCAACTGTTGGCATAACGAATAAGTTTTTATATCTTAATCTAGCCATTGGTACAACATCATAGTCATATCCAGTGGCAACGCCAATATCTAATGACAGGTCTTCATTAAGACTATATTTATATGCCCCAATAAGACTCCATCTGTCTAAACTATTATAATAAGTTCCTATAATAGTCTTTTCGGTTTCACACATTGCATATGGGTGAAGATTGTTATATTTTCCTTCTAATCCCACATGTGCTGAAAGTGCCAAACCCAATACTAAACAATTTAACATTATTCCATCCCCTCATATTGCATATCAACCATTTTCTCATGCAATATTTCACTTGCCAAACCATTGCGTAATCCTCTCTGATTTTCCGGTATCTTTTTATCTAAGTAGATATCATCTGGTAGATAAAAATCTCTGCCTGGTATATAATATTCACCATATGCTTTGAAGCCAGGTACATAATTTATTAATGCGGCAATTTGTGCCTGTAGAGCCTGTTGTTGTTCTAGTGACACTGCCTTGCCCATTACATCGGCTAATTGTTTTAGCTTATCTTTAATAATTTCTTTCATCTTTTTAAGTTTTGCTTTTCTTTTTTGTTCTTTAGTTAATGGTTGTTTTTTGGTAGACTTGGGTTTTGCTTCTGTTTTTGTGTCAGACTTAGTTTCAGATTCTTCACTTTCAGATTCTTCTTCTGTAGCTTCCTCTTCTGCTTCTTCTTCACTTTCAGATTCTTCTACTTCATTTTCAGATTCTTCTTCACTTTCTTCGTTCTCAGATTCGTTAGTATCTTCCTCAGATTCATTTTCTTCGTCACTACTTTCATCCTCAGTTGATTCTTCTGTGCTTTCTTCTGTGCTTTCTTCTGTACTTTCTTCTGTTTCTGTAGACTCCTCAATAGTGTCCTCATTTTCTGTGCTTTCCTCTGCTATATCTTCTAATGTCTCTGGCTCACTTTCTTCTGTCTCTACTTCCAAATTCATCGTATCATTTGATGATGTGTCTTCTGGAAGTTCTATTTCCATTTCAATTTGTTCTATCTCTGCCTCAATTTCCATTTCAATTTGTTCTACTGCATCTGGAACTGGAACTTCTATTACTTCTGGTTCTATTGGAGTAACTGGTAAAATCTCAACTTCAATAGTTGGAAGTTCAGGTATTAAGTTTACAGTTGGTAAGTCTGGTGTTGCAAGTATGCTATCAACAACACTATCTCCTGTGCTTATTCCATCATCAATCGCAACTGGGTCAACAGTATCTTCTACTGGTGCTTGGTAACCGGGACATTGCGTATCATATTGTGGGTCAAAACTACACTGTTGGTTGAAATACGATATATCATATCCTTCACAACTTTCAGCATACAATGGATTTTCATTACACTGCGCCAGTGTGTATGCTTCTTCGTATCCATCGCAACTGCTATCGTATAATGTATTAATGCTACACTGTTGAGTTAGATATGCCTCATCATATCCACTACACTCACTGTTGTATAATGCATTTAATCCACATTGCTGATTAAAGTATGCTGTGTCGTATCCACTACATTCACTGTTGTAAAGTGGATTGGCTGTGCATTGCTGTGTAAAATATGCCGCATCGTATCCACTACATGCACTATCATACAATGGGTTCGCATTACATTGTTGTGTAAAGTAAGCACTTTCATAGCCCGGACACTCACTGTTATATGTTGCATCTAAACTACATTGTTGATTAAAATATGCGGTGTCATAGCCTGGGCACTCACTGTTATAAAGTGCATTTAAACTACATTGTTGATTAAAATACGCTGTCGCATAGCCTGGACAACTACTATCATGTAATGCATTTAACCCACATTGCTGAGACATGTAAGCCGCGGCATATCCATCACAACTGCTATCATGTAATGCATTTATACCACACTGCTGAGCCAAGTATGCCTCAGCATAGCCTGTGCATTCACTATTGTATAATGCACTAATACCACACTGCTGATTAAAATATGCAGTCGCATATCCTTCACAAAATTTACTGGTAAGTGCGTTTGAATTACAGTATGCATCTAACCTTGTTTCAGTCAGAAATAGATAATTGGATCCATTAACAGGCGTATAGGAATTTCCATCTTCGTCTTTTGTGTATAAGAATGCATAATGGTTACCATTAAAATTAAAACTAGCACTACTAATAACTGCATCTTCGCAACCATCATCATGTGAGTTACATAATGCATACCACTTGCCTGAGTCTAATTCTGATTCGTTGTAAAATAATGCATTCCATACGTTACTGTTATCGGCTTTAACTATTTCAATAAAGTCATTATTATTTGATTTGTTTTCTATGGCAACAGTCATAGTGGTAACGGCCCAACTATAATTTGGGCATGAACTACTGTGGTGTGAGTCTAAGTTACATTGTTGTGTCAGATAAGCCTGTTCATAACCATCACACCCACTATCGTAAAGTGGATCCGCACTACATTGTTGATTGTAATATGCTGTTGCATATCCATCACATCCACTATCATAAAGTGGGTCTGCACTACATTGTTGGTTGTAATATGCTGTTGCGTAACCCGGACAACCACTATCATAAAGTGCATTGGCACTACACTTTTGGTCGTATTCCCACGCCGCATACGCGGCCGCATAACCTGGACAACTTGGATCATAAAGGGCTGTATCATTACATGGGTTTGCTCTATAAGTAAACCAAGTTTTTAAATCTTTTATGATAGGGCCGTAATACCCATCCCAATTACCTTTATCATATCCACTAATTCTAAATCTCACATCACCTACTGAATTTGGTGTGCGTATTGTTCCTACTTTATCTATGTGATTGTAAATTTCTATATTGTCTGTGTGTATCTGCCAGACAGTTGTTCCTTCCGTGACTTCGCTATTACTATGACTATTACTTGATGTCCAATCATACCATGTATCCATAGTCCAAGTTTTAGTTTCAACTACGTTACCATTAGAATCTGTAACTTCGACAATTACAACTAATTCATCCCAATATGTATCATCAGTAATTTCACCTGTTTCAGTGTTTACTCTGTCTTCAATATCAACGCTACAGAATTTGCCAGGTTCGTTGAAACAATGTATATACTTCCATTCATAATGAACTTTGTCTATACTAATACCTGTTCCTTGTAGTGCTTGATTAATTGCATAAGAAACTGCAAATGTGTTAATGCATTCACCAAAACGTAAGGTGCTTCCATTCGTTCCATATACATATGCAGTAGAGGTGCCAGCCGGACAACCATAATCTGGACTGCCAACAGTACCATCAGTTAAATCTATTGTATCTGGACTAGTCGTTGTTGGATTAGTTGGTGCTGTAGTATCGGTTGCGTATGCTACGTTACAGAGCGAAAGCCAGCAAAGCAAGAACGCCTGCAATAGTAAGCCCTTCACGCATCCCTTCTTTTGCAATTCTCTTTTCATCATCTACATAAACCTTTTTAGGCATTTCTTGTGGATTCTTTTTCCACAATTCATATGCTTCTTCGCCAATTTTACCATTGTATGGACAGGGTGTTCCTGCCATAGACATTGCATCAAATACTCTTCGGTCTTGGCACATAACAGATACCGCCGCTACCTTCATACCCATGTCGTACAGTGTTTTGGAAAGTTTGAGTCTTTCGCAATTGGCATCCCTATAAGTTTGCCCAGTAGACACGCCTAAAATCTGTGTTTGCACTGCACCACTAACACCAACCGTACATAAATCAGAATTACTTCCATTAATGGAAGGTGATATCGCACTCGGTGGTGGACTTTTTACAGTTGTTTTA
>MDSX01090954.1_pt1 | contig 47723 bp, 54 predicted proteins | sample 811141 | NCBI WGS metagenome assembly MDSX01 (sample SAMN05326642, study PRJNA326480) | marine metagenome | isolation source: seawater | place: Atlantic Ocean: South East | collected 2010 | reverse complement strand
TTCAGATACTGCAATTCGAGGGAAAGATTTAGATGAAACAAAAGCTAAAGCAGCAAAAAAAGCTGCTGAAGAGTCTTTAAGTAAAAAAGGAAGTGATATAGATTTTGCATTAGCAGAAGCGGAGTTAGCAGAAGCTGTTGCGCAAATTCAAGCTATAGAAAAATTAAGAAAGAAATAGCAAAAAAAGTTTTAGCAATATAAAAAAGCAGCAATAAGCTGCTTTTTTTGTTTATACTTAAATAAAAAAAGGGAAATAAATGTCATTAAGTGTAGTTATTTTAGCTGCGGGAAAAGGCACTAGAATGTTTTCCGATAAACCTAAAGTCTTGCACAAATTAGCAAATCAATTTTTATTGCAATATGTAATTGATATTGCAAAAAATCTTCAGCCAAAAAATATCAATATAGTTGTAGGTTATAAATTTAAAGAAGTTGAACAGGCTTTTCCAAATGAAAAATTAAATTGGGTTTTTCAAAAAAAACAATTAGGTACTGGTGATGCAGTCAAATATGCAATTCCACATTTAACAAGCTCACAAACAATTATTTTATATGGCGATGTACCAATGCTTGAATTAAATGATTTAAAGCATCTTATTAAAAAATCAGAAAATGGACTTGGAATACTTACATTTAAAAAAAATAATCCAAAAGGTTATGGAAGAATTAAAAGAATAAATAATCATATTAAAGGTATAGTTGAAGAAAAAGACTGTAATGAGTTAGAAAGAAAGATCACTGAAATTAATACTGGAATCATGTGTGTTGCAACAAAGAATTTAGTGAAATGGTTATCAGTAATTTCTGATAATAATTCTCAAAAAGAATATTATTTAACTGATATAGTAGCTTTAGCAAGAAAAGAAAAAATAAAGATTATTGCGCATGAAGCTAATTCTGAATTTACAATTTCAGGAATAAATTCTAAAGTTGAATTAGCAATGATGGAGAGAGCTTTGCAAAATAAAAAAACTAATTTATTAATGGAACAAGGGGTTACTTTAAATGATCCATCTAGAACAGACATAAGAGGGGATCTTCTATGTGGATCAGATGTAGAAATAGATATTGGTTGTATTTTTGAAGGTAAGATTAAAGTAGGAAACAATGTAAAAATTGGGGCTTATACTCATATTAAAGATAGTATTATTTCTGATGACACAACCATAAAACCCTATTCACATCTTGATTCATCGAAAGTCGGTAAAAATAATATTATTGGTCCTTACGCAAGATTACGACCTGGTACTGATACACAAAATGATGTTCATATTGGAAATTATGTTGAGATAAAGAATTCAAAAATTGGACAAGGTACTAAAATTAATCATTTAAGTTATGTTGGAGATAGTATTGTTGGCAGTAATGTTAATGTTGGTGCAGGAACAATTACTTGTAACTATGATGGTGTAAATAAACATCAAACTATTATTGAAGATAATGTTTTTGTCGGATCAAACTCTCAACTTGTAGCCCCAGTAAAAATTGGAGCTGGATCAACAATTGGAGCTGGATCAACAATAACTAAGGATACCCCAGCTAACGAACTATCTTTATCTAGATCAAAACAAACCAGCATCCCTGGCTGGGAAAAGCCAAAGAAGAATTAAATTATGTGTGGAATAGTAGCAGGCATATCAAATAAAAATGTTTTGCCAACTTTAATTGAAGGTTTAGAGCGTTTAGAGTATCGAGGTTATGATTCAGCTGGAGTTGCAATATTAAATGGATCAATTCAACGAATTAGATCAATAGGTAGAGTAAATTCAATAAAAAATAAAGCTAAAAAAACTAAATTAGAAGGTTTTTTAGGAATTGGTCATACTCGGTGGGCTACCCATGGAGGCGTAACAGAGGATAACGCTCATCCCCATGTTTCTAATAACAAAATTGCAGTAGTTCATAATGGTATAATTGAAAATCATGAGAAACAATGTAGTCGTTTAAAAAAATTAGGCTATAAATTTGAGTCTGAAACAGATACTGAAGTTATCGCCCATCTAATTCATTATTATTATAAGAATAAAAATAATTTACTTAAGGCTACGCAATTAGCAACTAAAGATTTAGTTGGTGCATATGCTATTGCTGTCATTTCCGTAGATAATAAAGATGAGTTGATTTGTGCTAGATTGGGATGTCCATTAATTATTGGGCAAGGGCAGTCAGAATACTTTATTGCTTCAGATATTAGTGCTCTACTTGGGGTTACAAGAAAAATAATTTATCTCGAAGATGGAGATTTGGCTAAGCTTACCAAAAATTCAATCAATATATTCGGAAGAAATCTAAAGAAAGTTAATAGAAAAATAAATCATAGCAAAGTTAAAGTTTCAACAATGGACTTAGGCCCATATGATCACTTCATGCAAAAAGAAATATATGAACAACCAAGAGCTTTAGGCGATACTATTGAAGCTGTAATCGATAATAATAAATTTGATGATTCATTATTCGGAGATAAAGCTAAGGAAGTTTTAAAAAATACAGATAGCATACTAATTCTTGCAGCAGGTACAAGTTATTATGCGGGATTAACAGCTAAATATTGGTTTGAAAGTATTGCAAATATTCCAACAACAATAGAAATATCAAGTGAATACCGATATAGAAAATCAGTCCCTAATAAAAATCAGTTAGTAATTACTATTTCTCAATCAGGTGAAACTCTTGATACTATAGAGGCACTCAAGCATGCTAAAAAAATTGGCCATAAAAAAACATTGGCAATTTGTAATGTTCAAGAGAGTGCTATAGCTAGAACATCAAAATTAGTATTTTATACTAGAGCAGGAATTGAAATAGGAGTTGCGTCAACAAAAGCGTTTACCACTCAATTAGTTTCATTATTTATTTTGACAGTCACATTAGCAAAGAATAAAAAAATAATGAATAAAAAAATAGAAAAGAAATACTTAGAAGATCTAAGATGTTTAGTTGGGGGAATACAATCTGCGTTGAATTTAGAACCACAAATTAAACAATGGGCAAAACATTTTTCGAATAAAGAACACGCGCTTTTTTTAGGAAGAGGCATTCACTATCCCATAGCATTAGAAGGAGCATTGAAGTTAAAAGAAATTTCATATGTTCATGCAGAAGCGTATCCCGCTGGTGAATTAAAACATGGACCATTAGCATTAGTTGATAAAAATATGCCAGTGGTTGTGATTGCCCCAAATGATAAATTATTAGAAAAAGTAAAATCTAATATGCAAGAAGTAAAAGCCAGAGGTGGTATTTTATTCGTTTTTGCGGATGCAGATAGCCATTTTGTGGAGGGGAAAGGGATCAAGGTAATAAGAGCACCTAGACATACAGGCGTTTTATCTCCCATTATTCATTCAATTCCTGTTCAATTACTTGCTTATCATGTTGCATTAAGGAAAGGAACAGACGTTGATAAGCCAAGAAATCTCGCTAAGTCGGTCACAGTGGAGTAGATTTGCCCATAAATATTTAGAGGATAATTCCTAAGAAACTTTAATAAATGTACTTAGTCATAAATAAATGAAAAGATTTTTATTTTTAATTCTACTTTTAACTTCTTTTAATACATATTCGAAAGAATCAGATTATGTTTTTGGGTGGACGCATTTAGAAGATTCTAATTTAAAAACTCCAAGAGGTGGGACAACAACTGGTCCAAAAGTAAATCTAGATATTAAGGCTAGTGATTTTTGGATCCAACTCCAAAATCCAGATTTAACTAAGTTTGAAAAAGATAGATTGGCAATTTTAGCTATGCAAGGAAAATATAGAGTATATTTTGATTTTATGGAAACTATGGGGTTTGTTGAAAATTATCAACCAAAACAACCTTATCAATCTTGGGCAACAGAATTTGTTGAAGTAGTAGATGATCAGAAAGATTTTATAAGTCTTCAACATATTATTGTTATGTATTTTAAACAGGATGATGGCTCTATTTTAGATCCAGTCGTAATGAAACACTGGAGGCAAGATTGGCATTATGAAGATAGTAAAATTAATATTTTTACTGGAAATGAAACATGGAAGAAAGAAAATATTCCATGGGCAAAAAAAAGAGGTACATGGTCACAATCTGCATATCAAGTTGATGACACACCCAGATATCAAAGTTATGGCAAATGGAAGCATTCAGAAAATTTTTCCTCATGGGTTAGTGAAGAAACATGGAGACCTTTACCTAGAAGAGAATTTTCCATCAGAGACGATTATGATGTGATGATAGGAAATAACATACAAACAATTACTCCAACCGGCTGGGTTCATGAACAAAATAATAAAAAAGTTGTATTAAATGATAATCATAAAGTTCTTGCTAAAGAAATAGGTATTGCGAGATATGAAAGGATAAAAGATTTTGATTGGAAAGCAGGAGAAGATTATTGGGATAATACTAATAATTTTTGGAGAAAAGTTAGAGAAGCTTGGAACAAGGAAATAAATAATTCACAAAGTTTTAAACTCTATAAAGAAGTCGATGGAGAAATTTTATTTAGTAAATTATTTTTGATGGCAGAGCAATATGCTGAAGGTGATATTTCAGTATTAAATCAAATAAAAAATATTATAGAAGTCCACTCAGTATCAAAAAAATAATGATTAATTAATGTAAATGATTCTCATTATCATTTATAATTTAAATATAATTTTAATAAGGAACACGTTATTTATGACTGAGTTTAGAAGTGGAATTTATAATTTATTAAAAAATATAGTAAGTTATTCCAGTATCACTCTTGCAGTAATCTACACTTTGGGCCACATAATTATTGCTATGACCTGTAATTATTTAATTACAGGTGCAAGTTTAGATCTTGCGGCAGTAGATGCAATTGTTGAGCCATGTATCAATGGGGTTTGGTTTTATATTCTGCATAAAGCTTATGATAATTTTAGAAAAAAAAGTCCTTGAAATTTTAAAAAGAAGCTTAAATATACTCTTTTGGAGGGAACTTAAAATTATATACTAAAAATACTATATATAGTAAATTATAAAAAAAATTCTCAATATGTAGTATTTTTAAGTTTAAAAACGTTATAATTCTATCAAGTTTAAAGAGATGAAAGTTTAAACTTTTTTTTTACAACAGGAGAAATAAGAATGGATATATTAGGAACTATTAGAAAGTGGTCAGCTGGGCTTGCAGAAACTGCAATTAGTCTTGCTGCATTAGCAATTGCACTACAAATCTTAATGGGATCAGCAAATGTACCATTTCTTGGATCTACCGATGTTATCGGTAATGTTTCAGGCATCCTAGACACGCTTGGTAGTCAAGGTCTTATTGGTTTAGTAGCATTATGGGTACTATATTCTATTTGGAAATCACGTAAATAGATTTAGTATTTAAGTAAGAAATTTTAAAAGGGCTCTTTTAGAGCCCTTTTTTATTGTAAAATATATTTTTGAATTAATAACGTAACTAAAATAATACCGGCACTGGATGATCCAAGAGCAAAGTAATAATTGAATCCATTTTTAAGAAGCCATGTAAGAAGAAATAAAAAAGGAATTCCAGCCAAAAGAATTATTACTGTTTCCTGGGTTAATAAAGAAATTTTATTAATATCCTTAGATTCTTCCCAAATAAATGTAAAAGATGTAAATAAAACAATAGGTAGCCCTAGCAAAATTGCCGCAAAAGAAGTGTTTTTTTTGCTTAATTCAGAAGCGATTACAATGATAGCGACTGCTACTAGTATTTTAATTAAATAAGCCATATTTATAGGATAGGTTATATTAATAAAGATTCAAAATAATATAATAAATTTAACATTAAGTAGTGTTATATTCATAAAGATATTGTTAATATTTAACCTTTTACAAATAAGAAAATATGCGCCCACCAATTTTATCAAAGTATCCTGTTGAACAGATTGTTAAAAATCTTAAAGATTCAAAGGAGCAGCAAGTTTGGGTAACAAGATTTATACCTCAATTGTTGAACAAACAAAAGTTACATGCTAATGCCATTTCATTAATAAAGAGAATAAGTTTATTTAAAATGCAACCTATCACCAATGATGACCTAAACAGATTAGAGAAACATTTAAAAGAAATTGGGAGAGATGATTTAGTTTGTGTAAGACAAACTGGTAATAAAAAGGAAAAAGTTTTAGTTTTTTGTAAGCACGATGACGCACCTGAAACAATTGATGGAGTAGAAAGACATATTTATCGTATTATTCCTAATGCAAAGCTAAAATTTGGAGTTTCTGATATAAATCGAGATCGTTGTTGCATTATTAAGAAAAAAACATGGAAAAATGAAAAAGACCGCCCTACTGGAATTTATTCAATAGCAGACCTTGCATCCTTAGATTGATTAATTTTTTTAATTATTTTTCTTTTTATACGTTTTTTAGCATTTAATTTATTTTTGAAGTTTTTTTTAGATTTTTTAAATAAGCTCTTTATCTTCTTTTTAGAATAATCTTCAGAAGTTTTTGTTGGCTCCATTCCGGGAACAATTTTTACCATAATTTTCATTTTAGTAAAGCGTTCAATTTTTTGTAAATATTCCTTATCGGATGGAGAGATAAAACTTATAGCCTGACCTTTCTTATTGGCTCGCCCTGTTCTACCTATTCTATGGATATAATCTTCAGAAAATCTTGGTATATCATAATTAAAAACATGTGTAATATTTTTTACATCAATTCCTCGAGAAGCTAAATCGGTTGCAATAAGGACTTTGATTTGGTTTTTTTTAAAGCGATTTATAGTTTTAGTTCTTGATCCTTGAGACATATCTCCATGTAATGCTGCGATTTTAAAATCAGAGTGATATAAATCATCAGTAAGTTTGTCTGCTTGTCTCTTAGTGGCAGTAAAAATTATTGCCTGCTTTAAATTTATATCAGAAAGAAAATGTTTAAGTAATTGTTGTTTATGAAATTGATTATCAACATAATATAAATATTGTTCTATATTGATATGCCCTTTAATTTTGGGCGTAATAGAAATTATAATTGGATTTTTAAGAAATTCTTTAGCAATTTTAGAAACAGAATTATCTAAAGTAGCTGAAAACATTAGCATTTGTTGTTGCTTGGAAGTAGCATTAAAAATTTTACGTATATCAGGAATAAAACCCATATCTAACATTTTGTCTGCTTCATCCAGGACCATAATTTTTATGTCATTAAATTTAATTTTTTTTTGTTTGAATAAATCTATTAATCTACCAGGAGTAGCAATTAAAATATCGATCGATTTTGAGAGATTTTTGTTTTGGTAAGTATATGACATTCCTCCAGTTACAGTTACTGAATTAATGTGGATATATCTTGCATATTTTTTTATGCTACCGCTTATCTGATTAGCAAGTTCTCTAGTTGGACTTATAATAAGTACTCGTGGGCCTTTAACTTTATTTTTATCCTTCATCAAGAGTTGCAAGATAGGTAAAATAAATGCGGCAGTTTTACCAGTTCCTGTTTGAGCAGATGCTAAGACATCATTTTTTTTAATAATTTGTGGAATTGATTTTTTTTGAATTTCTGTAGGATTTTTGTAGCCTACATCTGAAATGGCCTTAATAATTTCGGCAGTAAATTTGAAAGTCTCAAAAGACAAGATTTATCCTTATATTATTGAATTCATAAGACTGGCAATATGAGCAATAAAGGCAATCTTTCGAGCGAAGTATATATGTATTTAAAAATAAAGCAATCTCTTTAAAATATGTTATCTATTGCTAAAAATAAGTTTTTCTTTTTCTAATAATGTTAATTTTTTAATAGCATATTCTTTCTGACTTGCCTCTTTTTGATCTTTACACTTATATGTATAGACTAAATGGAAGGGGCCTCTTCCTTTAGTATATTTTGCACCTTTATTTGTTTCATGTTCATGAATTCGACGTTTAATGTCTTTAGTTATACCAGTATAGTAACTATCATCTGAACATTTAAGAATATAAACATACCACGATTCTTTTTTTGAGTTTGCTAGCTCGGCAAGTGTAATTAATCCGCTGACATTATAATTAGCCATTGTTACCAGCTTAATACTGCTCTAAATCTAATTTTGTTTTCTCGTAATTTTTTTATTGCATCATTAATTTGCTCAAATTTAAAATGTTCTACCATAGGATAGATTTTATGTTCTGCACAAAAATTTAACATTCTTTTAATATTTTTTGGGCTCCCTACTGGCGAACCAGAGATTGATTTACGTCCACCCATAAGTGAGAATACAGAACTTTCTATAGGGTCAAGAACGGCTCCAACAAAATGAAGTCGACCTCTTGGTTTAACAATACTAAGAAATAAATTCCAATCTAATTTAATATTTACAGTTGAAATTAGTAAATCAAATTGAGAGCCTAAAGATTTTATTTGGGATTTATCTGTTGATGAGATAATTTCATCTGCCCCTAATGATCTAAGTAAATCGTCTTTATCTTCTGAATTTGTAAATGCTGTAACAGAACAACCTAGAGCTTTATATAATTTGAGAGCTAAATGCCCTAATCCTCCAATACCAATAATGCCAACCTTGTGTTTTTTAGTAATATTAAACTCAACTATTGGAGTAAAAACAGTGATGCCTCCGCATAATAATGGGCCAGCATCTTTATGATTTAGGTTATTTGGTATGGGAATTACACTTACTTCTTCCGCAGTAACTTGCTCAGAAAATCCCCCATATTGGCTATAAACAGTTTTGTTTGTTGAGCTACAAAAATTATGATCTTCAGCATCGCAATGTTCACAGTCATTACAATATCCTGAATGCCATCCTAAACCAACACGATCTCCAATTTTATGTAAAGAAACATTTGTGCCGACATCAATTATTTTTCCAATAATTTCATGTCCTGCGACCATGGGATATTTGGATTTCCCCCAGCTGTTATCAATAGCACTAATGTCACTGTGACAGATACCGCATGTTTCAACTTTAATATTAACTTCACTTGGTTGAAGTGGTTTTGCTTCATATTCAAATAATTCGAGCGCATTTCCAGCACTCATTGCTGCATATGCCTTAATCATTTAATACTCCTAAGATCTATTTTATTACTTTACCATTTATATATTCATCTTTGGAGCGTACAGTTCCATTTTTATTCCAAACAATTTCTATTCCCTCTTTAATTCCATTGATAAAATTTACTTCAGACTTCATTTGGCCATTTTCATACCATTGTTTCCAAGAACCGTTTTCTTTTCCATTTTTGTATAATACTTCTAATTTCAGTTGGCCATTTTCATACCATTGTTTCCAAGAACCGTTTTCTTTTCCATTAATAAAATGACTCTCCATTTTTTTATTACCAGATTCATACCAAAAAATTTCTTTACCATGCTTTAATTCGTTTTTATAGGATATTTCATATTTAGGGTTTCCATTTTCAAATGTTTCTTTATGAAAATCGGGGTTTGAATTTTCAGCATTGACTAAATAGGAATGAAGTAATAATAAAAAAAATAACGATTGTTTTGACATTGTATCTCCAATAAATGTTTTATTTAAGGACTAATAGTTTTAGGAAGAGTTCAGGAAATTAGTTTAAATATTTTTAATTGTTGAGGGATATTCTGGAAAATAGTTTTCTATAATTTCTAAATCAAATTCTTTTAAAATCGATTGGTTTGACTCTCTTTCTAATAAAAACTCAAAGGAATTTTTTATTAACTCAATTTCACTAATTTTAGACGCGGATAAATCTTTATATACTTTTTCAGACATTCGAACTTTATGTTTTGTTGTAGATTCTTTTGTTACTGTGACTTCATAAATTTCTTTATTAATTTTATGAACCTTAATCATTTTTTTTGACATTCACCTTTAAAATTTTCAACATAAACTCCAAATCCTTTGTTCCCAGAAATATAATCTGAAATTTCGTTACTCTTTAAATTAATAGTTAATTTGCGTATGTTCAAAAAATTTGATTCGCATTTGATTTTGTTGTTTTCCCAATTACATTGAATCTGGTTTAAATCATGAAGAACCCCATCTATAAAATTGTATTCTTTAGATTTTACTTCTTCTTTTTTTCCAGATGAGCCAATAAGTTCAAATTCACTTAAGCCAGTACATTTATAGGTGATTGATTTTTCAAAAGCATTTAAATTAGAACTGTAGAGAAAAATAAGGAAAAGACATAAAATTCTAAAATTTTGTATAATAAATGAATTCATATCTATTGAGTTAATTCTTCCATACATTTTGTAAAACTAGGGGTTCCAATATTAAATCCTAAACGTTCACATTTCTTTTTTGCAACAGCACCACTTAATCTTTTAGATGATTTACCATCAATGTTTAATTCTTCTTTAAGTTTTCCTGAGTAATTACATTTAAATTCATATATATCTTGCATTATGAAATCAGAACCTGATTCAACTATACTCTCTTGATTCAGTCCCCCATATATCTTACAAGTTCTAATCATAAATGCGTTAGAATCTTCTCCTCCATAATATTCATCTACAGTTCTTCCAGTGTAGTCATTATGGGGAGCAGGATATTGTATCTCTTGTGTAAAATTTGTTGAACACCCACTTAAAATAATAAAAGCTAAAGATATTAAACATAAAATTTTATTCATAAAATTAATTATATGTCTTTAAAATACATTTTGAAATAAAAGTTAACGTTTTGTTCCAGTAATGATAACCCAACCCTCTCTAGTTTTTGATGGCCCCATTTCAAACCATTCACTATAAATTTTTTTTATTAGTTTTTCTTGAGATTTGAGTATTCCAGATAGTGCAATTTTTCCATTTTTATTGCAATAATTGGATAGTATTGGAGCAAGTAAAGTAAGCGCACTAGATAAAATATTTGAAATAATAATATCAGCTTTATAGTTTTTTATATTTTGACTATTATCCCAAACTATTTCGACATTATTTTTTTTTGCATTTTCATGACTTGCTTTGAGAGCTTGATCATCAATATCTACTCCGATAACATTTTTAGCACCCAATTTTTTTGATGCAATACTTAAAATACCAGAGCCACATCCATAGTCTAAAATAGTTTTATTTTTATTTACATTTTCTATTAGCCATGATAAACAAAGGTGAGTTGTTGGATGAGTACCGGTTCCAAAAGCTAAACAAGGATCTAAAATTAAATTTATTGCTTTTTTATCTTTAATTTTATGCCAAGTTGGTATTACCCATAACCTGTTATCAATATGTATTGGAAGGAATTGAGATTGAGTTAATTTTACCCAATCTTGATTTTGAACAACTGAGGTTTCGAAAAAAAAATCTTCTTTTTTAAATTTATTTTTTAAAGCTATTTTTATTAACTCAATATCTATTGTTTTTTCAAATAAAGCTTTTACAGTGGTATTCTTCCAATATTCCTGAGATTGATTATTTGGCTCCCCAAATATTAATTCTTCGTTATTTTTATCAAGGTTTGTATTCTGAATTGAAGTAGAAATTGCTCCAAGTTCTATTAGATAATCACTTATTGGATCAACATCTTTCTTAATTGTTTGAACATCTAGATTTGTCCAAGACATAGTTTATGATTTAATCCCAAGTTTTTTTTCTAAATAATGAATGCTTACCCCACCGTCCTTGCAAGCTAAATCATTCATTAAATCTAGATGTAAAGGAATATTTGTTTTAATACCTTCAATAGCAATTTCTGATAAAGCAATCCTCATTCTAGCAATGGCTTGTTCTCTATTTTCACCAGTAGCAATAAGTTTACCGATCATAGAATCATAATGGGAAGGGACTTTATATCCTCCATATGCATGAGTATCAACTCTTATACCTGGTCCTCCAGGCAAATGAAACCGAGTAATTATTCCTGGTGAAGGGGTAAAATTATAAGGGTCTTCAGCATTAATTCGACATTCAATTGAATGTCCATTTGATTCAATATTTTTTTGTTTAAAAGATAATTTTTCTCCATAAGCAATTTTAATTTGTTCTTGAACGAGATCTATACCAGTTATTGATTCTGTAACTGGATGTTCAACCTGAAGCCTTGTATTCATTTCGATAAAATAATATTCTCCATTCTCGTAAAGAAATTCAAAAGTACCAGCTCCGACATAGTTAATTTTTTTACAAGCATCTGCACATCTAATAGCAAGTTTCGTTTTTTGTCTTTCTGGAATATTTGGGGCAGGTGCTTCTTCAATAATTTTTTGATGTCTTCGTTGAAGTGAACAATCTCTCTCCCATAAATGAACTGAATTCTTGTGTTTATCTGCAAGAACCTGTATTTCAATATGCCGAGGTTTTTCAAGAAATTTTTCCATATATACAACTGAATTTCCAAACGCAGCTTGAGCTTCACTTTTTGTCATAGAAACTGAATTTAATAACGCCGCTTCAGTATTAACAACTCGCATCCCTCTTCCACCACCACCACCGGCAGCTTTTATAATTACTGGATATCCAATTTTTCTTGCTGTGGCTAAAATATCTGGTGCATCATTTGTCAATGCACCATCCGAACCTGGGACGCAAGGAACCCCAGCTTTTTTCATAGCTTGCTTTGCGCTAACTTTATCTCCCATCAGTCTAATTGTTTCAGAATGAGGACCAATAAAAGTGAAGCCACTCTTTTCAACACGTTCTGCAAAATCTGCACTTTCAGATAAAAAACCATAACCTGGATGAATTGCTTGAGCATCAGTAACTTCCGCTGCACTTATAATTGCTTGAATATTTAAATAGCTTAAATTTGATGGCGCAGGACCAATACAGACAGATTCATCTGATAAAGCCACATATTTAGCTTCAGCATCAGCTTGAGAGTGAACAGTTACTGTTTTTATGCCCATTTCTTTGCATGCACGTAATATTCTTAGCGCAATCTCTCCTCGATTGGCAATTAAAATTTTATCAAACATAGATTATTTTTTATCCAATGACAAATAGTGGCTCGCCAAATTCAACAGGTTGACCGTTTTCAACGAGAATTTTTTCAATTGTTCCATCTTGATCACATTCGATTTCGTTTAGAAGCTTCATTGCTTCAACAATACATAATATGTCACCTTTTTTAACTTTTGCTCCAACATCTACAAATGGTGCTGCATCTGGTGAGGCTGCTCTATAAAAAGTACCTACCATAGGTGAATTTACTGTTTTTTCTTCGATAGATAAATTATTAGCACTTTCTTTTCCAGTAACCTGTTCCTGCGATTTAGCTGGTTCTTGCGTGCTTAATTCTTTAGGTTGAGCTTGAATTATTTGTGGTTGGGATGTTTCAGAGTTACTTCTGCAAATCTTAACTTTTTCTTCACCTTCTGTCAGCTCTAATTCAGATATTCCTGATTCTTGAACTAAATCAATTAATTTTTTTAATTTTCTTAGATCCATAAATACCTCTTATTTATTTAATTTAGCCACAAAGTTTAAAGCAGCGAAATAACCTTCCGTTCCTAAACCACTTATTACGCCTACTGCAATATCTGAAAAAAAAGATTGTTTTCTAAAATCTTCACGTGAAAATACATTTGAAATATGAACTTCGATAAATGGTATTTCCATAGCTGCAAGCGCATCTCTAATAGCAACAGAACTGTGTGTGTAAGCAGCAGGATTTATAATAATAAAGTCACTTTTTAAACTTTGGATTCTATTTACAATTTCTGATTCACTATTACTTTGATAAAAATCAATATCTAGGTTTAATTTATTTGCCTCTTTTGAAAGAGCATCATCAATATCATCAAGCGTTAAGTTTCCATAATGATTTGGCTCACGTTGGCCAAGCAAGTTTAGGTTTGGGCCATGGATGATGGTAATATTTTTTATTTTCATAATTAAAATTAAACTTATAAATTACATTCGAAGAGTGATTTTGACGAAAATAAGAGCTTTTGTCTACATTTTAATGCATCTTAATGTATTTTTATTTGACAGTATTTTTTAGGTAGTTTTTAAGTGTTTTAATATCTAATTTTCCATAAAAACTATTTTGTATTTTACCATTTGGATTTATTAAGACTGTGAAAGGCAAAACACCTCTATCATTCCCTAGAGATTTAGAAATTTCGACTCCTTTCATATCATTTAAAATTAATGATTCATAATATATTGGAGTATCAATTAAGAATTTTTTAACAGCTTCAATCTCATCAATTGCAATTCCAATTAAATTAATTTGTTTGTTCTCACTAAATAGAGTATTAAGATCAGGGATTTCTTCTCTGCAAGGCGCACACCATGTTGCCCAGAAATTTATTAATAACCACTTATCTTTAAATTTTGATAAAGCAATATCTTCATTATTTATATTTTTAGTTATAGAGTTATAAAAAAAACTACTTTCAATATTTTCATGTGATGTTGTTGAATTCATTTTAAAGTAAGCTCCGCCAATCACACTTATAGCCCCTATTAATACAAATATTAATATAATTTTAAGTTTATTCATTTATTTGCTCTAACAAGAATTTTAGAAAAATCTTTCGCATTTTTAAAGCCAATGGTTCTTAGGGCTTTTATTTCATTTCCCTCTGAATTAAAAAATATAATTCCTGGAGGACCAAAAAGATCAAATTCTTTGAGTAGTATTTGATGTTCATTTGTATTTTGAGTTACATCGACTTGTATTAATTCAAATTTTTCCATTAATTTAATTATATCTGGATTAGAAAAAGTAAATTTTTCATATTCTAAACAAGCCACACACCAGTCAGCATAAAAATCTAACATAATTGGTTTTTTATTTGAATCAGTAAGTAAATTTTTAAGATCACTTATATTATTTATAATGATAAATGGTTGATGATGAACTTTTTCACTTTGTTCATGATTAGAATTTATTGATATAGATTTTGTTTGATCATTGAATAAAATTACTGCAACCAAACTTATGATACTTAAAATTATTTTATTTAACTTTTTAATTTTTTGGTTAAACCAAATAAAATAAAAACTAGAAACTAAAAATATTAAAAATAAGCTTGAATAAAATATTAATTCAGAGAGTAATGGCCGGATAATATATATAGTCATTGCTAATAATACACATCCTAGTAATTTTTTTATATTTACCATCCATGGACCTGGTTTAGGAATAATTTTTATTGAAAAAATACCTATGGCTAATAAAGGTAAACACATACCAAGGCTCAAAGAAAAAAGTGAGGTTCCACCAAGAATAAAATCACCTGATTTTCCTATATAAAGAATTGCTGCTGCTAATGGAGGCGCGACACATGGACTAAGAATCAATGAGGAAATAAGTCCAAGTACAAAAACATTAATTGGCTTATCTATTTTAAATCTTTGTAAAACATTTTCTAGTTTATTCTGTAAATTTGATGGCATAGCAATCTCGAATATACCGAACATAGCTAGAGCAAATACAAAATATAAAAAACCAGCAAATATAATAAAATTTGTATTTTGTAGACTTGAAGAAAGCAATGTGCCTGTCATTCCTGCAACAATTCCAAGGAGTGAATAAGTAAAAGTTACTCCAGCAACATAGCTAAGAGTTAAAGGAAGTGATTTCTTTGGATTTGAAGCAATAATAATTCCAGATAGTATGGGAACCATTGGAAGCACACATGGGGTAAGTGACAATAAGAGACCCGATAAGAAAAAGCCTATTAAAGTTAAAATAAAATTTTGATTAGATATTTTAGAAACAAGCACATCAGTTTCTGAAAATTCTATTTTATTGTAGTTATTATTAATTTGACTTAATGAGATTGTTTTAGAAATTGGTGGATAACAGAGCCCCTTTTCACTGCAGCCTTGATATTTAATAATAACTTTATGGTTTTCCGAGAGTGGCTTTTGGGCAATAAATTTAATTTTTGTTGAATTATAAAAAACTTCTTGTTTTCCAAAAAATTCATCTTCTTTAATTTTGCCATTCTCAAAATTTTTCTTTAAATTTAAAAAAGGATCTGTGATTATATCTATTTTAGATTTATACAAATAATAAGTTGGAGCAATATCAAATATTACTTCTAGCTCTTTTAACTCTTTCAAATTATATATTTGAAATTTAAATGCTTTATCAGCAGGTAAAAAATCATTTTTTTTATTGTATAAAGATTGATTTTGACTATCAGCAAGTGCCTGAAAGAAAAAAAGTAAGGATAAAAAAGTAAATAAAAATAGATATATTCGTCGTTTCATTTTTTTAAGATTCTTAATAAGTCTATAATTATAGTATTATTAAAAGTCTATATTTAATTTAAATAGTAAATATCATAACCTATTACTTATGCGCTCGATTCTTCTTTTTTGTTTAATTCTTTTACCATTTGCTGAAATCTGGGGTATTTTTAGATTTGGGTCACTTTATGGTTGGTGGTTTTTATTATATTTGATAGTGATGGTGATATTAGGTTGGAGACTTATTCAGGAAGAAAAAACTTTGGTTTTATCAAGGTTAATGAGTGTTATGGCTCACGGTGGAAATCCTATTGCTTTAATACTTGGGGCTGCAAAAAATTTAATGGCAGGGGGGTTATTTTTATTTCCTGGAATATTTACTGATATTATCGCTATTATATTATTATTAATTCCAATTCAAGAAGATATAAAAAGACAAGATCAAACAGAAAGTAATCCTTTTGAAAATAAAGATTCAGTTAATAAAAAAAATAACTCAAAGAAAGGGGACATTATTGAAGGCGAATATCGTCGCGAAGAAGACCCGGAATAGAATATGTCGTATAAAGTAACTTTAAAATCTTCAGGAAAAACTTTCCAAATTAAACCTAGTCAAACAATTTTAGAGGCAGCTACAATTGCGGGTATTACTATACCTTTTGGCTGTGGTGATGGCATGTGCGGAGCATGTAAAGGAGAGCTTATAAATGGGAATGTAATGCTTGAAGGTTATCAAGAGTCAGCTCTAACCGAAGAAGAAAAATTGGACGGCTTAATTTTATGTTGTAAAGCATTAGCTACTGAAGACATAGTAATTAATATTAGAGGAGATGAAGATGAAGGAGATGAAGTGGTCGAAATAAAAGAAATTTCAGTAAGAATTGAATCAGTAGAAAAATTGAATGAAGATATTATTAAAATGATTTTAAAACTTCAGGATAATGAGACATTAAAATTTAGAGCGGGGCAATATTTAGAATTTATTATGGATGACGATTCTAGAAGAGCATTTTCGTTGGCTAATCCACCTCATGAAAACTTACTGGAGCTTCATTTAAAACTTATTAAAGAAGGTAAATTTACTCAATTTGTTTTTGAAAAAATGCAAGAAAAATCTATTCATCGAGTTGAAATACCAATTGGCGAATTTTACTTAAGGGAAAGCGATAAACCTATAATTTTTGTTGCAGGCGGAACAGGATTTGCTCCTATAAAGTCTATCATTGAAGATATGATCTTCAAGGAAATTAAAAGACCTATATATTTATATAGAGGAGTGAATAAATTTGAGGATTTATATATGAATGACCTTCCTTTTAGATGGGTTAAAGAGAACAAGGACTTTACTTATATTCCAGTTTCTGAAAATAAATCTGAATGTAATAAACAATTAAGGATTGGTTTGGTTCACGAAGCGGTTTTAGAAGATTTTTCAACCCTTGCAGATGTTCAAGTATATTGTTGCGGAACTCCGGGACTAGTAAAAACAGCCTTTGAGTCTTTTATAAAAAAAGGTTTAACAGAAGATCATTTTTTTGCTGATGGTTTTCCATTTGATATACCAAAAAAATAATTAATTTTTTTGTATTAGATCCAATAATGATTTTTCACTTAAATCGTTTGTAACAATCACTTTATCTATAAGATTCTTATAATTACTGTTCTGCAAAAGAGAATCAATTTTTTTATGATTTACAATAAATTTTATTTTGCGAGCACTCATCCATTTCTTAGCAGATTCTTCGAAATGAATTGCACTGTTATAGCTAGAAATTAATAAAAATATAGAACTACAATTTTTAATTTCTTCATTTAATTTTTTTTGTTTTATTTTTAGATAATTTCTTATATAACATTCGCCATAATCAACTTCTGCTCCTTTATCCTCAAGTATACTTTTTAAAGTTTCACGACCATTTGTTCCACGAACGATTAAAATCTTTTTTCCTTGCAGCTTATTAAAGATTTTATTTTTAATTAAATGTTCAGAGTCGTAATCTTCATTTGGACAATAGACATTAATATTAAAATTATTTTTAAGCACTTCTTTTGTCTTAGGCCCAATACTAGAATAAATAATATTTTTAGGTAATTTTATTTGAAGAATTTTAAGGCGGGTTGCAAAAAAATTAACAGCGTTAGTACTTATAAAAATAATATGTTGGTAGTTATTTAAATTACTTAAGATTAAATCAAACTTGGCATAATTCTGGAGAGGTTTTATTTCAGTTAAAGGATGGTTTAATAATAAAACATTTTTATTTTTGAGTTTTTTGAATAAATCAATATTTTTTTCATAAGGCCTAGTAGATATTAGGGCAATATTCTTTTCTGTTAATTTTTCATTCATATTTTTGAAAGAATTTCTTTTGCTCCTTTATCAATGAGAAGCTGACTTAAAGTTTTTCCAATTTTATAAAATTCTGATTTTTCCCCCATACTTTCAGCACGAATAATTTTTGACCCATCAGGCAAAGCCACAAATCCTTGAATAATTAAATTATTTTCAGATATGGATGCATATGCTCCTAACGGAACTGTACAACTACCTGCAAGGGAACGACTAACTATTCTTTCCGCTAAAACACATCTTGAAGTATCAATATCATTTAGAGCTTTAAGTAATTTATTTAATTCTTCATTTCCTGAGAGGACTTCAATACCGAGAGCTCCTTGTCCTGCAGAAGGTATACTAATTTCAGTTCCTAAATATGTCTTAATACGTTTTTTAAGTCCTAGACGTAAAAGACCTGCAGCAGCTAGTATGATTGCTCCATATTGTTTTTTATCTAATTTGTTTAAACGCGTTTGTAAATTTCCTCTCAATGGCTCAATAATTAAATTAGGATATTTTGCTTTAATTTGACTTTGTCTTCTAAGGCTTGAGGTTCCAACTATTGAGCCTTTGGGCATTTCGGCTAAAGAATCAAAATCATTTGAAACAAATGCATCTCTTGGGTCACTTCTCTCAGTGATTGCTATTAGTTGAAATTCATCAGGAATATCCATCGGTAGATCCTTCATGGAATGAACGGCTATATCAGCTTTTTTTTCCAATAAAGCCTCTTCTAGTTCCTTGATGAAGAGACCTTTACCACCAATAGTTGCTAAAGATTGATCTAATAAATTGTCTCCCTGAGTTTTAAATCCTTTAATTTTGATTTTTATGTCTGGATAAAGCATATTAATTTTAGATTTTATATACTCTGCTTGCCAAATGGCGAGAGGACTTTCTCTAGATGCAATTGTAATAGTTTTGATTGTCATAATTTTTAGATTTTAGCACAGAGACTATTTATAGATTAGTCATGCGATTGGTAATTTTCATATATAATTCATTGAATTAATGAATAAAAAATAAATAAAGATGAAAAAAATTACAAAAAAATGGTCACCAAGATTTTCTGAACCAATAAACAATAAAGTTCAAAGATATACAGCATCAGTTAATTTTGATAAAAGATTAGCTATATTTGATATTGAAGGATCTCTTGCGCATGCAGAAATGCTAAAAAAACAAAAAATAATTTCAGCCTCTGATTTAAGATTAATTAAAAAAGGTTTAAATCAAGTTAAAAAAGAAATTATTGCGCAAAAATTTAAATGGATTATTGAGCATGAAGATGTTCACTTAAATATAGAAAACAGATTAACTCAAATAATTGGAATATCAGGAAAAAAACTGCATACAGGTAGATCAAGAAATGATCAGGTTGCTACCGATATGAGATTATATTTAAGAGATGTAGTAGATAATACAATTAATCAAATTAAATCTTTACAAAAAGTAACTTTATCTTTAGCTGATAAACATATTAATACAATTATGCCTGGCTTAACTCATTTACAAGTTGCTCAACCAATTAGTTTTGCGCATCATTTACATGCTTATTGTGAAATGTTCGAGAGAGATAAGCTAAGATTTCAGGAATCTAGAAAAAGAATAAATATTTTACCTTTGGGAGCAGCTGCATTAGCTGGTACTTCTTATCCTATTGATAGAAAGTTTGTGGCAAAACTACTTAAATTTGATAGTGTGATGGATAATTCTCTTGATGCAGTTTCTGATAGGGATTTTTTAATTGAATTTAATGCAAATGCATCTATTTTAATGACTCATTTGTCAAGATGGTCTGAAGAATTAATTATGTGGTCAAGTCCATTTTTTGAATATATTGAGATTTCAGATAGTTTCTGTACTGGTTCAAGTATCATGCCCCAGAAAAAAAATCCTGATGTCCCAGAATTAGTCAGAGGTAAAACTGGAAGAGTTAACGGGCATTTAGTTAATTTACTTTCACTTATGAAAGGACAACCACTTGCTTACAATAAAGATAATCAAGAAGATAAAGAGCCTACCTTTGATGTAGCTGATACGATTTCAGATACTTTAGATATTTTTAAAGAAATGGTTTCTAATTTGAAAGTGTTTCCAGAAAATATGGAAGCTGCAGCTATGAAGGGCTATTCAACTGCAACAGATTTAGCTGATTATTTAGTAAAAAAAGGTATGACATTTAGAGAAGCTCATGGCGTAGTAGCTAAAGTAGTTAAATTTGCAATTAATCAGAAATGTGATTTATCTGACTTAAAATTGAAAGACTTGCAGAAATTTAGTAAATTAATCCTCAAGGACGTTTTCAATTCTTTAGATTTGAAGGGGTCTATTGAGTCAAGAAAGCATATTGGTGCAACAGGGTTTAATTCAATTAAAAAAGCGCTTAAAAAATCTAAAATTAAATTATCTAAATAAATTACTTAGATTATAACCGGCTGCAGAAGTCAATTTTAATATTTCATCAATCGGTCTTTTCCCAGATTCTGATAAAGCCCAAAGCATACTTGATCTTGTTCCTGTTCTACAATAAGCAAAAATCGGTTTTTCTGCTTCATCATAGTAGTCACTGAATTGATCAATATCACTTTGTGAAATTTGACCTCCTATTACAGGTTGATGTACAAAATTAAGTCCACTTTCTATGACTTTATCTTGAATACTTTTGACTGTTATTTGATTTTCTTCCTCGTTGTCAGGACGATTACAAAAAATTGTTTTAAAACCTGCATTTTTTAATTTTTCGACATCTTCTTCTGAAATTTGATCAGATACGACGTAGTCATCAATAATTTTATTTAACATCATGATTTTAGTCCTTTAAAAAAATTTGTAAAAGTTCATTTAGAAATTGTTGTCCTAATAATGTTGGTTTAATCCTACCATTAATTTCCTCTAAAAGTTTTTTGTTCTTTGCAATTGATAGTTCTTTTTTAATTATTTTAATAGGTAAATTTGTTCTTTCCTCAAAAAATTTTTTTTTGAAACCATTGTTAATTCTCAAGGCATTCATCATAAATTCAAATATGCGATCATTAGATGAAAGGAGTCGTTCATTATCAATATAATTATTATTATTTACTTTAGAAATATAGTGCTTTGGATTTTTATGGGAAACATACCTTCGTATTGAATTATTAGATGTAATTTTGCTGTGGGCTCCAGCTCCAATCCCTATATAATCTCCAAAATTCCAATAATTTAAATTGTGTTTGCATTCGCTATCTTTTTTGGCATAGGCTGAAGTTTCATAGTGTAAAAAGCCATTATTAATTAATTTTTTATTAACTAGATCAAATAATTCTGCACTTTCATCATGTGTTGGTAATTTAGGTGGATGTTTATAAAAAAAAGTATTTGGTTCAATTGTAAGGTGATAATAAGATATGTGTGAAGAATTAATATCCATAGCCATTTTAATATCATCATCCAATTCTAATTTTGTTTGTTCCGGCAAAGCAAACATAAGATCTATGTTTACCTTATCAAACAATTTCACAGCAAGATTAGCTGATTCAATTGCTTCTTGTTGATTATGAATCCTTTCTAATTTTTTTAAATGTTTTTGATTGAAGCTTTGAATACCTAAAGACATTCTATTAACACCGACATCTTTATAACCATAAAAAAATTCTTTATCAAGCGTTCCTGGGTTTGCTTCTATAGTAATTTCACAATTTTTTGTAAGGTCAAATCTATTTTTAATTTTAGTTATTATTTTTCTAAATGTTTCAGGATTAAATAAACTTGGGGTACCACCACCAAAAAAAATTGAGCTGATTGGTTTTTTATAATTAATATTGGTATTTTCTAATTGCTTAATCAGAGCTGCGGCATATATTTTTTCATCATTCTTGATATCTTGTTTTTTTAATTCATGGGAATTGAAGTCACAGTATGGACATTTATGAATGCACCAAGGTATATGGACATAAATTGAAAGGGGAATAGTTTTTTCTTTAAACACAGTGGTATGCCAAGGTTAATTTATTTTTTTTTGATTGGACTCTGAAGTTCATCTACTAATTTATGAAGTGTTTTTTTTAATTGCTCGTGAGAGACCTCCATTAATAAACCATCTTCAAAAGCATCTTGAGCAATGAGTTTTAGTTCATCAAAGTTTTCTTTCATAACTTTAATTTTTTCAGTACAAGAGACAATTGATTTATCATCTCTAATCCAAATTGGCCATTCGTTATTCTTTTTTTTCATAAAAGTATTTTAAGTTTTTGTTTTAATTTTTGCAAAGCTTGTGCACGATGACTAATTCTATTTTTTAATTCTGTAGGCAATTCTGCGGCTGATAAATCTGTTTTATAATCCATAAAGATCGGATCATAACCAAAACCATTATTTCCTTTTCTTATTTTTAAAATTTCTCCTTGCCATATCCCTTCTGTAATAATAGGTTGAGGATCATCAAAGTTTCTTATAAAAACAATAGCGCAGTAATAATAGGCTCGACGATTCTTTTTTTCTTTTAAATCCTTAAGTAATTTATCATTATTATCTTCATCATTTCTTTTCTCACCTGCAAATCTTGCAGATAAAACACCTGGTTGACCATTAAGAGATTCAACACAAAGGCCGGAGTCATCTGCTATTGCTGGTAAGTTAGTTTTTTTTGATGCAAATCTTGCTTTTACTAAAGCATTTTCAATAAATGTATTAAAAGGTTCTTCGCAAGATTCAACGCCTAAATCAGATTGAGGAATTATTTCAAATCCAATATTTGAGAGCAAAAATTTAATTTCATTTAATTTTTTACTATTAGATGTAGCTATAACAATTTTTTTCATTTTCTAATTAAGAAATTATTGAATTTTGTATTTTTGTTATTTTTTTAATTCCAAATTCGGCCATATCAATTAAGTTATTCATTTCTTCTCTTGTAAATGACTTTCCTTCAGCTGTTCCTTGAATTTCGATAAATTTCCTAGAACCTGTCATCACTATATTCATATCGGTATCACAAGTTGAATCTTCAATATAATCTAAATCAAGAAGTATTTCTGAATCTTTTATACCAAGTGAAACGGCTGCAACAGAGTCCATAAGTGGGGAATCTTTTATAATTCCTTTATTAATAATACTTTGAATGGCGTCATTTAGAGCTACATATGCACCTGTAATACTTGCTGTTCTTGTTCCACCATCTGCTTGTATAACGTCGCAATCAATTTGAATAGTCATTTCACCAAGTTTTTTTAAGTCAATAATTGACCTTAAACTTCTTCCAATTAATCTTTGTATTTCCTGAGTTCTTCCAGATTGCTTTCCTCTTGATGCTTCTCGTAACATTCTTGTTGATGTTGATCTTGGGAGCATACCGTATTCTGCTGTTACCCATCCTTGATTTTTACCCTTTAAAAAAGAAGGAATATTTTCCTCAACACTCGCTGTGCATACAACATGTGTATCCCCACATTTAATTAAAACAGACCCCTCAGCATGCTTTATGTAATTTCGTATTATTTCTATAGATCTTAATTCGTTGTTTTCTCTTTGTGAGAGTCTCATATATTTCCTTTAATTTAATTCTTTAAATATTTAATTATAATCTATTGGTATATTTAAATATAAAGTTGTTTCTTCTTATTTATGAACATATTAGAGATTAGATTGTTAAAATGATTAAAACTTAAATTAGAGGTGTATATGATTTCAAGTATGACAAGTTTCTTTTTTAAAGAGCATGAAACTGAATTTGGTAATTTAACAATCGAAATAAAAACTTTAAATAGTCGATATTTTGAACTTCAATTGAAGTTGAGTGAGGATTTGAAAACTCTCGAGCCAAAAATAAGAAATCAGATATCAAAAAGTATAAGTCGAGGGAAAACTGATTTTAAAATATACTTAAAGCCAATCGAGAATAATTTTGATTTTGAAAAATTAGATTTGGCACAAATTAAAAATTTAATTAGAACCTCTGAAAAAGTTTCTTCATTTATAACTTCTCCTCAACCAATTAATCCGCTTGAATTGATTCGACTTACTGGCAGTAAAAAAAATAATTTTGAGATTAAGAAATTAGAAAAAATTATATTAAAACATTCACAAAATGCCCTTAAAAAATTGATAATAGATAGAAATAGAGAAGGAACAAAAATAAGGAAAATTATAATAGTCAAATTAAATCAAATTGAAAAGTTGGTTTTTAAAGTAAATAAAATTTTACCCAAAGCAATCAAGTTACATAAGAATAAAATTAATGATAAATTTAAGGCAGCATTAATTAATTTAGACCAAGATCGTTTAAAACAGGAGTTGTTAATTTTTATTCAAAAAGGTGATGTAGAAGAAGAATTAGATAGATTAGGAGCACATATATCAGAATTAAGAAGGCTACTAAATAATTCAGAACCAGTTGGTAAGAAAATAGATTTTTTGATGCAAGAGTTTAATAGGGAAGCAAATACTTTGGGCTCGAAATCTATCTCGAAAGACATATCGCAAATATCAATTAATTTAAAAGTATTGATTGATCAAATAAGAGAGCAAATACAAAATATAGAGTAAAAATTATGACATCTTTAAAAGGAAATTTATATATTATTACTGCTGCATCTGGAGCAGGTAAAACTTCATTAGTTAAGGCTTTAGTAGTTAAAAATCCTGATTTGAGTGTATCTATTTCTTATACAACTAGAAAGCCAAGGCGCGGAGAAAAAGATGGAGAAGATTATTTTTTTGTAGATGAAAATAAATTTCAAAGAATGATCAATGATAACGAATTTTTAGAGACGGCAAAATGTCATGGTGCTTTTTATGGCACTTCTAAAATTTCAGTTTTAGAAAAACTTAACAAAGGCATAGATATTATTTTGGAAATAGATTATCAGGGTGCGTTTAGTATAAAAAAATTATTTTCGGAGTCTATTAGTATTTTTATAATTCCACCTTCAATCGAGGCCTTAGAGTTTAGATTGAATAGTCGAGGTCAGGATAGTAAAGAAGACATAAAGTTACGAATTGCTGCTGCGAGAAATGAAATGAGTCATTTAGAGAAATTTGATTATGTTACAATTAATGATAATTTTGAGAAATCTTTATCGGAACTTAATATTATTATTAGCCAAAAGTCAGAAGCTATTGAATTAGAAACAAAGAATCAAATAATAAATCATAAATTATTGATTGATACATTAAGAAAATAAATTAAGAGGATTACAAAATGGCAAGAATAACTGTTAATGATTGTTTAGAGCAAATACCTAATAGATTCCAATTAACTTTAGTTGCTGCATATAGATCAAGGCAACTGGCTAATGGAGCAGAGCCGTTGATTGATACATCAGGTTCTAATGATAAGCCGTCTGTATTGGCTTTAAGAGAGATCGCAGCTGGCTTAGTTAGCGCTGATATTCTTAAAAAAAGTACATCTTGAGTAGGTAATTTTAATTACATATTATTTTAAATAAAATGGATAAAACCGCTCATAAAAATAAGGCGGAAAAACTATTAAAAGTAAATTCTTCAGTTTTACCCGCAGATAGAAAAAATTCAAAGCTTACAAAGTTATTAAAAGTTTATCTTCCACAAAAAGAGATAGAACAAATATGGGAAGCTTATCGCTATAGTGATAAAGCACATACTGGGCAAAAAAGGATAAGTGGAGATGATTATATTTCACATCCAGTATCAGTAGCATGTATAGCATCTAAATTTCATTTAGATGCACCGTCAATTCAAGCAGCATTACTTCACGATGTAGTAGAAGACACGCCTTCAACTGCTAATGATATCAAGAAAAAATTTGGCTCTCAGGTTGCTAAATTAGTCGATGGGTTATCAAAATTAGATAAAGTCCAATTCGCAAATGACACTGAAGCACAGGCAGAAAACTTCAGAAAAATGCTTTTAGCTATGTCGCAAGACGTAAGAGTAATTTTAATAAAATTAGCAGACAGATTACACAATATGCAAACACTAGCGCCTCTAAAGCCAAATAAAAGAAGACAAATTTCACAAGAGACTTCGGATATATATGCACCAATTGCAAATAGATTGGGTTTAAATGGGGTTTACCAAGAACTTGAGGATTTAAGTTTTCAATATATTCATCCTATGAGATATAAAACTATAAATAAGGCTATTATAACTAGCAGGGGCAATAGAAAAGAAATTATTGAAAAGACTCTTATAGAAATTGAGGAAAAATTAAAAGAAGTAGATTTAAAAGCTGAAATTACTGGACGTGAAAAAAATCCTGCCAGTATTCATAGAAAAATGCTAAAAAAACACACTAATTTTTCTCAAATAAATGATATCTATGGATTTAGAATTATTGTAAGTGATTTAAACGAGTGCTATTTAACTTTAGGCGCTTTACATTCTTTATACAAACCTATACCTGGCAAATTTAAAGATTATATTGCTATTCCAAAAGCTAACGGATACCAGTCGCTTCATACGACATTATTTGGTCCATTTGGAATGCCTTTTGAAATTCAAATTCGCTCTGAGAATATGCACAAATTGGCTGAAGCTGGCGTTGCTGCTCATTGGTTATATAAAAATAAAGACTCTCATGTAACTGAATTGCAGCAACAAACAAATCAATGGTTAAAAAGATTATTAGAAATTCAAACTGAGAGTAGCGATTCATTTGAGTTTCTTGAGCATCTTAAAATTGATTTATTCCCTGATGAAGTTTATGTTTTTTCACCTAAGGGAAAAATATTTGCCTTACCAAAAGGGTCTACAACAATTGATTACGCATATGCTGTTCATACTGATGTTGGAAATAGTGCAATGGCCTCAAAAATAAACCAAGAATTAGTCCCTTTAAGATCAGAGATTTCAACTGGCGATCATATTGAAATTGTCACGGCTTCCGTTGCAAAACCTAACCCTGCTTGGCTAAATTTTGTAATTACAGCTAAAGCACGCTCACAAATAAGATTATATTTAAGATCTGCTGAAAATAAGGATTTAGTTATTTTAGGTAATAATATGCTTAATAATGCACTTAAAGCTTTTCATGTTGGACCAGCAGCAATAAAAAAGAGACATTGGGATAAATTAATTTTAGATTATCATTTAGATTCTAAGGATAATATTCTTATTGATATTGCTTTAGGTAAAAGAATCAACGTAATGGTTGCACATCAATTAACAGCTATTATTGATGGAACAAAGAAAACAAAAAAACAAACTAAATTTTTAGATGTTATAACTATTAAAGGCTCTGAGGGAATGGCAATACAGTTGGCAACATGTTGCCACCCAATCCCTGGAGACCCAATCTTGGGATTTATAAATAAAGACAGAGGCTTAATTATTCATACTCATGATTGCCCTGGGATAAGAAAAGTCAAGCTAGATCATGACAAATGGGTAGATGTTGAGTGGGAACCAAATCCAAATACTTTTTTCAATGTTAGTTTGAATATACTTGTTATAAATGAAAGAGGCATACTAGCAAGAGTAACATCCGTTATAGCTGAATCAGAAGCAAATATTGATAATATTTCTGTTGATGAAGGCGATGGAAGTTCTTTTGCAAATTTAAGATTTATAGTTCAAGTTAGAAATCGATTACATCTAGCAGATCTTATTAGAAATTTAAGAAAAATCTCTAAAATTAATAGAATCAATCGTGTAAAATCTTTGGTTTAGAAAAGGATTAGTTATGAAAAAAGTTGCTATAAACTCAAAAAACGCACCTGAAGCTATTGGCCCATATAGTCAGGCAATTCGAGGAGGGAACATAGTATTTCTATCTGGACAAATTCCATTAAATCCAAATACTATGGAAATAGTAGACGGTATTGAAGCACAAATAAAGCAAGTCTTTGAAAATCTAAGTCATGTAATTAAAGAAGCTGATGCTAGTTTTGATGACGTTGCTAAACTAAATATTTATTTAACTGACTTATCAAATTTTGGATTAGTTAATGAAATTATGAAGACTTATTTTTCAGAGCCATTTCCTGCAAGAGCTGCTATTGGGGTTGCGTCACTTCCAAAAGGAGCTCTAGTTGAAGCTGATGGATTTTTAATTTTAGAGTAATTAATTAATTATTAAAATTGCCAAAACAACTCTTTACACAATTACAATCAAAGAAACTAAAAAAATTAGGTATTTTAAATAGTTTAGATTTATTACTTCATTTACCTATAAGGTATGAGGACGAAACTCAAATTGATTTAATAAAGAATATAACTCCAGGACTGATGTTTCAAGTTGAGGCAAAAATAATTAGTATAGATTTAACTTATCGGCCAAGAAAAAATTTGATTGTTCATGTTAGTGATGAATCTGGCGATTTAAAATTGAGATTCTTAAATTTTTATCCGAGCCAGATAAAACAATTTGAAAAAGGAAAGATTTTAAGAATTTATGGTGAGATAAAATCAAATTCTTTTTTATTTGAAATGATTCATCCAAAATATGAATTTGTAACACCAAAAACACCAATCAAAGATTTTTATTCACCAATTTATCCTTCAACTGAAGGTTTATCCCAAAAAATGTTTTTTAAATTGGTACAGAAAGTATTTGAAAAAGAAAATTTTGAAACTCAATATCCTGATTATTTTAAAAAATTATATACAAAAAGAAAACTACCATCATTATTAGAGTCTCTAAAATCTATTCACAAGCCATCAAATAAATTTGAAAAGAAAATCTTTGATGATAGAAAAAGTATTTACCACCAAAGATTAATTTATGATGAATTACTTGCACATCAATTTTTCTTTCGTGGACAATATCATTTAAATAAGTCCTACAAAGCTAGTCCAATTTCATATTCAAATACTGCACAAGAAGATTTTTTAAGTAATTTAGAGTTTAAATTAACAAAAAAACAATATTCGGTTTTTTTAGATATTAAAAATGATTTGGGTCAAGATTTCCCAATGAATAGATTGTTACAAGGGGATGTGGGTAGTGGAAAAACAGTTGTTGCAACAATGGCTGCAATTCAAGTTATTAAATATGGTCATCAGGTTGCATTTATGGCCCCAACAGAAATTCTGGCAGAACAACACTTCGAAAAACTTTCCTCTTGGCTAGTTAAGTTAGGTATTAATGTTGAACTTTTAAAAGGAAGTATGAGCGCAAAGTCAAAGGCTGCATCATATGAAAGAATTAAAAATGGTAAAGCTAATTTAATTATAGGAACTCATGCATTAATTCAGGATAAAGTAGAATTTAAACTTCTTGGCTTCTATATTATTGATGAACAGCATCGTTTTGGAGTTAAACAAAGGTTAGCTTTAAGAAAAATTAATAAAAATTTTGAACCCCACCAATTAATGATGAGTGCTACACCAATTCCAAGAACTTTAGCAATGAGTTATTTTTCTGATATGGATGTCTCCATAATTGATGAACTACCTCCTGGAAGAAAACCTGTCAAAACAAAAATTTTTTCAGATAAAAAAAGAGATGAAATCTTAAAAATAATAGATCATCACTGTTTGAACGGTGAACAGGTTTATTGGGTTTGTCCTTTGGTTGAGGAAAGTGAAACTCTTCAATTAGAAACAGCCGAACAAACATTTAAAGTACTATCAGATTATTTTATAAATCATAAAGTAGGATTAATTCATGGTCGACTTGATTCTAGTCAAAAAAAAGAAATTATGAATCAATTTAAAAATAATCAAATTAAAATTTTAGTCGCGACTACTGTAATTGAAGTAGGTGTTGATGTACCAAATGCTACATTAATGATTATAGAAAATTCTGAAAGGATGGGGCTTTCTCAATTACATCAACTAAGAGGAAGAATCGGTAGAGGAGAAAAAGAAAGTATTTGTATTATGCTCTATCAAAAAAAATTATCTGATCTTTCCAGGAGGAGATTGAAAGTAATTTATGAAAATATTGATGGTTTTAAGATTGCTGAAGAAGATTTAAAAATAAGAGGCCCAGGAGAATTTTTAGGTTTGAGACAAAGCGGACTTCCTACATTGAAGATTGCTGATTTAGACCGTGATTTTGAATTACTAGAAACTATAAAAAAAGATGCAGATTCTCTTTTAAGAACAAATTCTAAAGATATAACTAATCATATCAATAGATGGCACAGAAACTATCAAGAAGTAGGAAGGTCGTAAAAGTATGTGGAATAAAAATATTCAAATAGAAAATAAATTAAAGTACTGGCTTATAGACATGAAATCATTAAGCTATCGAATAAGAAATATAGCAAAATTTGAAATTATTCCAATAAATGCAAGAAAAAATAGAGTCTTTTCAAATGAAAAAAAAGTATTTGGCTATAAAAAATCAGAAGATTTATATCTTAGAGAAGTTTTAATATATGCAAATAAAATTCCAATTATGTATGCTAGAACAATCTTACCTATAGCGCATTTAAGAGGGTTTTGGAGGAATATTAAAAAATTAAAAAATAAACCCTTAGCTGATATTGTTTTCAACAATAAAAAGATTTTAAGATCTCATTTTAAATTTAGAAAACCGTCTTATAATGATGAATTTTCTAAAAGAATAAGGGGGCTTAGCCTAAAAAAAACAAAAATACTTGCTATAAGAGAATCTACCTTTCGAAATAAAAATGAGAAAGTTTTGTTAACGGAAGTTTTTTTTAACAATTTTGATCAATTCCAATATTTAGATGACTAAATTATCAGCATTTATTAATTTAACTAGAATTAATAAACCAATCGGGATATTTTTGTTGTTATGGCCTACATTAACTGCAATTTTTTTAGCATCAGAGGGGGTTCCTAATATATATATTTTATTGATTTTTATTTTAGGTACTGTCCTTATGCGATCTGCTGGATGTATTATGAATGATTTAGTTGATCGTAATATAGATTCTTTTGTAAAAAGAACAAAAAATAGGCCTATTGCAGCTGGAATAGTTAGGCCAAAGGAAGCAATAATTTTAGTATTAATTCTCCTAGTTTTTTCATTTTTTCTTGTTATTCAATTAAATATCTTTTCTATAGGCATGGCTTTTTTGGCTGTTGTATTATCTTTAACCTATCCTTTTACTAAACGTTTCTTTTTCATCCCCCAGCTATATTTAGGTATTACTTTTGGTTTTGGTATATTAATAGCTTTTACAGCCATTCAAAATAAAATTCCTCTAGAAGCATTTATTTTATTTTTGGCAAATATTTTTTGGGCTTTTGCTTATGATTCTCATTATGCAATTACAGATATGAATGATGATAAAAAATTAAATATCAACTCAAGTGCATTAACATTCGGTAACAAAACTATAATGATGATTATATTAAGTTATATTTTTATGTTTATTAGTTTATCAATGATAGGAATTTTAAAGGAATACGGTTTAAACTTTTTTTTAATATTAACTATTGCCTTTATTATTTGCCTTTACGGATGTTTTGAGAGTAGAAAAATGGAACCACACAAAAATTTTGAGGCATTTTTAAGAAATAATTATGTAGGAATAATAGTATTAATAGGATTTATTTCTCAAGTTCATAAAATTTAGTTTTAACATTAAAAAATTGACACACCACACTAAAATAGACTAAAATTCGCATCTTAATTTTTTTAATGCAAAATAGGTACATAAAGAAATAATGAAAACATTTTCAGCTAAATCACATGAAGTTAAAAGAGATTGGTTATTAGTGGATGCTACTGATGCGACTTTAGGAAGACTTGCTAGCGCAATTGCGCATAGGTTGAGGGGAAAGCACAAGTCTATTTATACACCACATGTTGATACTGGAGATTATATAGTTGTAATTAATGCAGAGAAAATAAAAGTTACTGGAAATAAAACTGATGATAAGATTTATCATAGACACACTGGATTTCCAGGAGGCCTTTATTCAACAAGCTTTAAGAAATTACAGGAAAAGTTTCCTGGAAGAGCTTTAGAAAAAGCAGTTAAGGGAATGCTACCTAAAGGACCTTTAGGTTATGCAATGGTAAAAAAAATGAAGGTATATGCTGGAAGTGAGCACAATCATTTAGCACAACAACCCCAACAAATAACCTTATAAACTTAGGATTTTTTAATGATCGGTAAATATTATTACGGAACAGGAAGAAGAAAAAGCTCTATTGCTAGGGTCTTCATTCAGCCAGGAAAAGGAAATATTGTAATAAACAATAAACCTATGGAAGAATATTTTACTAGATATACTTCACAAATGATAATGAAACAGCCATTAGAATTAACTAAAAATACTTCAACCTTTGATATAAAAGTAAATGTTATTGGAGGAGGCGAATCTGGTCAAGCTGGTGCAGTAAGACATGGAATAACAAGGGCTTTAATGGACTATGATATTGAACTTAAGTCTGATTTATCTAAAGCAGGTTATGTAACTCGAGACGCTCGTGAAGTTGAACGAAAAAAAGTTGGTTTGAGAAAAGCGAGACGAGCTAAACAATTTTCCAAACGATAAATTGTTTAAAAGAATTCAAAAAGCCGCTTTATGCGGCTTTTTTATTAAACAAAAATTTTTAACAATGTAGAATGTAATTAATAATTATGAATAAAAAGATAAAAGTAAGTATTGTTGGCGGTTCTGGATACACTGGTATCGAATTATTGAGATTACTAGCTCTTCATCCTCACGTAGAGATTCTTTATATTACTTCGAGAAATGATGCTGGTAAATTTGTGTGTGACATATATTCTTCTTTAAGAGGAGTATTAAGTCATAAATTTGTTGATCCTGATAAAGTTGAATTAGGTAATTCGGACTTAGTTTTCTTTGCTACTCCAAGTGGTATTGCTATGAATTATGCTAAAAAGTTGTTAGAAAAAGGTATTAAAATTATTGATTTAGCTGCTGATTTTAGAATCAAGGATGTAAAAAAATGGGAAAAATGGTATGAAATGACTCATAAATGTCCTGATATCGTAGAAAAAGCTATTTATGGTTTACCAGAAGTAAATAGGAATTTGATTAAGGATGCACAGATTGTAGCTAATCCTGGTTGTTATCCTACTGCAATTCAATTAGCATTGAACCCTCTTTTAAAAGAGGGCTTAATAGATCCAATATCTATAATAGCGGATGCAAAATCAGGAATTAGTGGCGCAGGTAAAAAAAATCATAACGATTTATTATTATCAGAGGCAAGTGAAAATTTTAAAGCATATTCGATAACAGGGCACAGACATCTTCCAGAAATTGAAGAAAATTTAACCAAAAACTCTACAATAGGAGAGGTAAAGGTCTTATTTACGCCCCACCTTTTACCAATTTCAAGAGGAATTCATGCTTCAATTTACGTAAATTGTATAAAAGATTTTGATCCTTCTGGAATTTTTAAGAAATACTATGCAAATGAGCCTTTTATTGATGTTTTAGAAAAAAATTCATGTCCTGAAACTAAATCAGTAAGAGGCTCAAATATCTGTAGAATATCTTATTTTAAAGTGCCTGACACAAACCAACTTTTAGTCTTGGTTGTTATAGATAATTTAGTTAAAGGAGCAGCAGGACAAGCTATTCAAAATATGAATATAATGATGAAATTTGAAGAAACTCTTGGCTTACAATCCATACCTTTGGTTCCTTAAATAATGAAAAATATATCAAAAAAAAGAAATTACAAATTAACGGCTAGAAGAGCTAGAATAAATACAGGGAGCATTTGGCCGAGTTATTTAGTAATAGCTATATTTTTTACTACTATTGGATTTGGAGTAGCGTATCATTTTTTTAATGGGGGTAAATCAATCAATTTTTTGCTCACAATAAATGATTTAGAGGAATTTAGTATGGAACAAGAGAAAGAAGCGCTTGCATTAAAATTAGAATTAAAGATGTCAAGGATATCTTATGAAAAAATTGCAAAGACCTTAAAAGAAACAAAAGAAGAGAATACTGAATTGAAAGAAAGTGTTTTATTTTATGAAAAAATTGTAGGGAAAAGAAAAAAATAAGATTATGTTTAAAAAAAAGAAAAAATTAGGCGCTATAGATACATTGATAGACAAAGACTTTGTTATAAAGGGAAACACTACTTTTTCGGGTGGATTAAGATTGGATGGTAAACTTTATGGAGATTTAACGTTCGTAGAGGATTCAGGTGGCACTCTTATTATGGGCGAACATAGTAAAATAAAAGGAAGGGTAACAGTTGAAACAGCAATTATTGCTGGTGAAATTGTAGGAGATATAAAATGTCATGATTACTTAGAATTACAACCAGGCTCTGTTATTAATGGGAATATTGAGTATAATTCAATTGAAGTACATGCAGGAGCAAAAGTTAGCGGAGATTTAAGGCAAATAACTAAATCTCAAATTAAGGCACAAAAAAAATTACCTTTTAAAAAAGATAAGGTAATAGGAGAAAAAAATGACAACTGAAATTAAAATGCCAACACCAATTAATTTCACAGACAATGCAGTGAACAAAGTTAAAGAATTAATAGCTGAAGAGGGTTCACCAGATCTTAAACTAAGAGTTTTTGTTAGTGGTGGTGGATGCTCTGGTTTTCAATATGGCTTTACTTTTGAAGAAGTAATTAATGAAGATGACACACAAGTAATTAAAGATTCAGTAACTTTATTGGTTGATCCGATGAGTTTACAGTATCTAAATGGAGCTGAAATTGATTATCAAGATAATGTTCAAGGATCACAATTTGTGATTAAAAATCCTAATGCTACAACTACTTGTGGTTGCGGATCTTCTTTTTCCGCTTAAAGATTAGGGACATCTCTTCGTAATTTTCCCGTATAAATTTGTCTTGGACGACCTATTTTAGATTTTTCATTTGTCAACATTTCGTTCCAATGTGCAACCCAACCAGCTGTTCTTGCTAGAGCAAAAACTGCAGTGAACATAGAATTTGGTATGCCTAAGGCTTTCATTACAATACCAGAGTAAAAATCAACATTGGGGTATAATTTTTTCTTGACAAAATAATCGTCTTCAAGAGCAATCTTTTCTAATTTAAGAGCTAATTTAAATATAGGATCATTTCGAAGACCTAATTCATCTAATACTTCATAGCAAGTAGCTTTCATTATAATTGAGCGGGGATCTTTATTTTTATATATACGATGACCAAACCCCATTAAACGAAAATTATCTGATTTGTCTTTGGCTCTCTTGATATATTCGCCTATTCTTCTTTCGTTTTTAATTTCACCGAGCATTTTAAGTGTTGCTTCATTTGCTCCTCCATGAGCAGGCCCCCATAAAGATGCTATACCTGCCGCAATACAAGCAAATGGGTTTGCTCCTGATGAACCAACAAGTCTTACAGTTGAAGTTGATGCATTTTGTTCGTGATCAGCATGTAAAATAAGAATTTTTTCAAATGCTTTGGTTATAATTGGATTTTGTAAATACTTAACATTTGGTCCAGAAAACATCATATTAAGAAAATTTTCTGAATAACTAAGTTCCTCTTTAGGATATACAAAAGGACTTCCATTACTGTATGCAAAACTCCATGCAGCAATAGTTGGTACTTTAGCAATTAATCTTTGTGCGGATAATTTTCGATGATTTAGATTACTAACTTTCATAGTTTCATCAAAGTAGAAAGCTGACATAGAACCTACAACACCTACCATAACTGCCATTGGATGAGCATCTCTTCTAAAACCTCTAAATATATTGGTTAGTTGATCATGAAGTAGACTGTGTTCTTTAATTGAATTAGTAAAAATTGTTTTTTCTCTAGAATTAGGCAATTCTCCATTGAAAAGTAAGTAAGCGATATCTAAGAATTCGCATTTTTCTGCTAATTGTTCAATTGGATGTCCTCTATGAAGAAGTTCACCTTTACCTCCATCGACAAAAGTAATTGCGGATGTACATTCTGCAGTTGAGGAAAAACCAGGATCAAATGTTTTAATACCATGAGAGTGAAGTGAGCTAACGTCTATTGCTGGATAACCTACAGTACCCTCTAAAACTGGGAGATTAAGATTTAATGTGTCTACATTTATATTTGCTTTTAATTTAGCCATAAACATTATCTAAGTTAATAAAGAATGCGTATTATACCTAACTAGGCTATATATTAATAATGAATTACACCAAGAATTCTATATCCTTTAGAGCCAGTAATAGAAGGTGAATTATTGTATTCTTTGTTAAGACATTTTTCTGCAAGCCATGCAAATGCAATAGCTTCGACTTGTTGAGCGGGAATATTCAGTTTATCTGTAGTATTAACATTAATATCTATAATTGATTCTAATCTCTCAATTAAAAATTTGTTTTGACTACCCCCGCCGCATATATAAATTTCATCAATATTAGAGCAATATTTTTTTACAGCGTCGCTTATTGAAACTACAGTTAATTCAAGTAAAGTTCTTTGAATATCTTCAGCTGTATATTTTTTAATATTAAATTTATTTAACCAATTTATATTAAAGAGATCTCTACCAGTACTTTTGGGTAAAGATTTTTTAAAAAAAGATTCTTTTTTAAAATTTAATAATAAATCATTTATCAGTTTTCCTGATCTTGCCCATTTGCCTAAATTATCGTAATTTTTCTTCTTATTAATGTAAATCCAATGATCTAATAAAATATTTCCAGGCCCGCTATCAAATCCAATAATTCGTCCATCACTTGGTAAAAAAGTTATATTAGCTATTCCACCAATATTTATAATTACTCTATTTATTTTATTTTTAAAAAAAAATTCATTATGAAAAGCTGGAACTAGAGGTGCTCCCTGTCCTCCAGCTTGAATATCTCTATTTCTAAAATCTGATACAACGGTAATTTTAGTTAATTCAGATAACAGTCCTGCATTTCCTAATTGAATAGAATAACCATTTTTGGGAAGATGACGGATAGTTTGGCCATGATAACCAATACATTTGATATCTTTAGCTGTTAATTTTAATTTTTTTAAAATTTTTTTAATACCAATCGCAGTAATTTTGGCATGAAATAATGACATTTCAATTGACTTTAAAAGATCTGAATGTTGATTCGAATGTAGTGCTAAAAACTTTTTTTTAGTATTCTCTGTATAAGGAATATTTATAAAATCAATAATATTAATCGCTTTATTTTTTTTATCAATGAGAACAATATCGATTCCATCAAGACTTGTTCCCGACATTACTCCGAATAGTAAAGAAGAATTTTTCATATTTTTAATTGTGATTGTTTTAATTTTATTATTCAAGTATTTAAAATAATAAAAGTCAGATTTTTTTAAGCTGATAATTGATATAGAATTAAATTAAATTAAATTTTTGAGAGAAATAGTGAATAAAAAAGAAGAATTAGAATTAATTAGAAGAGGTGCTGATGAAATTTTAATTGAATCAGAATTGATAGAAAAACTTAAGAAGGGGACTCCTCTTAATGTTAAAGCTGGATTTGATCCAACAGCTCCAGATCTTCATCTAGGCCACGTAGTTTTACTTAATAAGTTAAGGCAATTTCAAGATTTGGGACATATAGTTTATTTTTTAATAGGGGATTTTACTGGAATGATAGGGGATCCAACTGGAAAGAATACCACGAGGCCTCCACTATCTGAAGAAGAAGTTAAATTAAATGCAAAAACTTATTCTGACCAAGTTTTTAAGATTTTAAATAAATCCAAAACAAAGATTGTTTTTAATTCTAAATGGCTAAAAGATCTTGGTGCAGAAGGAGTTGTAAAGATTGCTTCAACACATACTGTTGCTAGAATGTTAGAAAGAGATGATTTTGCAAAAAGATATAAAGCAAACCAACCAATTTCTATTCATGAATTTTTATATCCATTACTTCAAGGTTACGATTCTGTTGCATTGAAAGCAGATATAGAAATTGGGGGAACGGACCAAAAATTTAATTTATTGATGGGACGAGAATTACAAAAAAATTCTGGTCAAGATCCTCAATGTATTCTAACAATGCCACTTTTAGAAGGTTTGGATGGTGTTCAAAAGATGTCAAAATCATCAAAAAATTATATTGGCATAAATGAAGCTCCTGAAATAATTTTCGCAAAACTTTTATCTTTATCTGATGAATTAATGTGGCGATATATTGAATTATTATCATTAAGTTCATCTGATCATATAAATTCATGGAAACAAAGAACAAAAAACGGGGAAAATCCAAAAAATATTAAGGTAGAATTTGCTAAAGAAATTGTTGAAAGGCTTTATGATAAACAAGCTGCAAAAAAGGCCGAAAATAATTTTAATATAAGAGCTAAAGGTGATATTCCAGAAAATATTGAAGAGTATTCATTTTCGATTATAGATTCGAACAGTTTAAATATTCCTCAATTGTTAAAAAAAATTAATTTAGTTAAAAGTACTTCGGAAGCTTTAAGATTAATAAAAGGTGGAGGTATCAAAATTAATGGAGATAAAATTGAAGACTCTGAATTTTTTATCGCTAAAGGTAAAGCTTTTACCATCCAAGTCGGCAAAAGAAAATTTGCAAAAATTAACACTAAGTAGAGATAACATTATTCTTTCAATTTATTGAATTTATTGATATAATTCGCAGTGTTATGGGCCTATGGCCCTTTTTTTGTTTTTAGGGCTTGTAATTGATAGAGATAGAGGAATCAAAAAATGACTGTAGATCTTGAGACGTTAATTGAGAAGAATGTTTCAAAATTAGGTTATGAGTTAGTTGATTTTGAAATAATCAACAAGGGTGAATTATTAAGGATATTTATTGATCAACCAAATTCTATAACAATTGATGATTGTGTTGATGTAACAAATCAACTTAAGCATATTTTAATTGTAGAAGAGGATGTAAGTTTTGATCGATTAGAAGTTTCTTCTCCAGGGATGGACAGAGTAGTTAAAAAACTTAATGATTTTGAAAGATTTAAAGGTGAAAAAATTAAAATTAAAACTCGTATAGCTATTGAAAATAGAAGAAATTTTGTTGGAATTTTGCAAGGAATAAAGAAAGATTTAATTTTAATAAAACTTAGTGATGCTTCACTAGAAATTAAATTAGACAATATTGAGAAGGCTAGATTAGACCCAGAATTTTAGATAACGTATTAGCGGAGAAAATAGATGAGTCGTGACATATTATTATTAGTAGATGCTCTTGCACATGAAAAAAACGTCGCTAGGGAAGTGATTTTTACTGCATTAGAATTAGCTTTAGCATCTGCTACCAAAAAAAAGCAAGATGCTGGTGTGGATATTCGCGTAGAAATTGATCAAGAAACTGGAGAATATAAAACTTTTAAATGTTTGACTATTTTACCAGAAGAAGAAATTGAAAATCCAATTGCTGAAATAACTCCTCATGATGATAGATCTGAAGGTAAGACTGTTAACGATGTTATTAAAGAATTAATCCCTTCAGAAGAATTTGGTAGGATCGGTGCTCAAGCAGCAAAACAAGTTATTTTACAAAAAGTTAGGGAAGCAGAGAGAGAACAAATTCTTAAAGATTTTTTAGCACAAGATGAGAAGCTTGTATCTGGTCAAATAAGAAGAATGGAAAGAGGTAATGCCATAATTGAAATTGGAAGATTAGATGCAATTTTACCACGTGAACAGATGATACCTAAAGAAAATCTTAGAATAAGTGACCGTATAAGAGCAATTTTAATTAAGATTGATGACACCGTAAGAGGGCCTCAATTAATTTTATCAAGAATAGCCCCAGAATTTTTAATTAGATTATTTGAATTAGAGGTTCCAGAAATAGAAGAAGGTTTGCTAGAAATTATGGCTGCATCGAGAGATCCGGGATTAAGATCAAAGATTGCTGTTAAGGCAAACGATCAAAGGCTTGATCCAGTTGGAACATGCGTAGGAATGAGAGGTTCAAGAGTTCAAGCAGTTACTAGTGAATTAGCAGGTGAAAGAGTTGATATTGTTTTATGGTCAATTGAGCCAGCGCAATTTGTTATAAATGCAATGGCACCAGCTGAAGTTTCAAGTATTGTAGTTGATGAGGACAAACATAGTATGGATTTAGTTGTTTCAGAAGATCAATTAGCTCAGGCAATTGGAAGAAATGGTCAGAATATAAGATTGGCTTCTGAACTAACCGGTTGGGAATTAAATATTCTTACCGAAGAGCAATCAGATCAAAAAACAAAAGAAGAATACACCTCTGCCAGCCAATTGTTTATTGAGAAACTGGACGTTGATGAAGATGTCGCAGACATTCTAGTGCAAGAAGGTTTTTCTTCTTTAGAAGAAATAGCATATGTACCAATTGAAGAAATGGTTCAAATTGAAGCTTTTGATGAAGAAACTGTTAATGAGTTAAGATCTAGAGCAAGTGCAGTAATTTTAACTGCTGCCATTGCGAAAGAAGAAAAGGTATCTGAGCCAGCAGACGATCTTTTAGGTATGGATGGAATGGATTCTGATACCGCAAAACTTTTAGCATCCAAAAACATTATTACTATGGAAGATTTGGCAGAATTAGCAGTAGATGAGTTAATAGAATTAGTCAAAATGGATGAAGAAAGAGCAAAAGCACTAATTATGACAGCACGAGCACCATGGTTTGTTTAAAAAATTTTAGTGGAGCAGTTGATGGGAAAATCAAACGTAGAAGAGTTTGCTAGTGAATTGAGTTTACCGATAGATTTATTACTCGAGCAATTGAAAAGTGCTGGAGTAGACAAATCAAGTGCATCCGACGAGCTTAAGGAAGAAGATAAATCAGCTTTACTAAATTATCTAAGATCTGAGCACGGGGCTTCACTGCGCCCAAAATCTAAAATTACTTTAACAAGAAAACAAAATACCCAAATTCGAAAAACTGATAGTGATGGTAGAGCTAGAACAATTCAAGTAGAAGTAAGGAAAAAAAGAACAATTGTAAAACCTGATCAATCCAAAGAAAATATTTTAGATTCTAAAGATAACAAAGAGTTAGTTAATTCCAAAGAGATTTTGGATGATGATCAAAAAAGTATTAGGAACCAAGAAGACAAAAGACATGCAGCTTTAGCTGAAGCACAAGCAAATGATTTACATAAGAAAATTAATCCATCAGAAAATAAAAAAGATCCATCTCAAGATGGGACTCTTCATAGACCAGCTTCAAAAGCTGGAGTGAAAATTGAAAAAGATAAGAAAGATAAGAAAGATAAGAAAGATGATTGGGTTGATAGGACCATAAAGAAAAGACCTGTAAAAAACCGTTCGGCTGTTAATACAGGATGGAGACCCCCAAAAAATAAAAATAAAAATATAGAATTAAATCAAGAGACGGATCAAACTTTTGTTGCTCCTAGCGAACCCATTGTAAGAGATATCTTAATTCCAGAAACAATTTCAGTTGCAGACTTAGGTCATAAAATGGCTATCAAAGCTTCAGAAGTTATTAAAACTTTAATGGGTATGGGGATGATGGTCACTATAAACCAAGTTTTAGATCAAGAAACCGCAATGATAGTAGCAGAAGAAATGGGACATAATCCAGAGGCTGCAGCAGAAAATGATCCAGAATCATTATTGAATATAGAAGAGACTATTAAGCCTGAAATAGAAATAAGGCCTCCAGTAGTAACCGTAATGGGTCATGTAGATCATGGAAAAACCTCTTTATTAGATTTTATTAGAACATCACGAATTGCTTCCGGAGAAGCTGGTGGAATTACTCAACATATTGGCGCTTATCATGTTGAAAATAAAAAAGGAGTAATTACATTTCTTGACACTCCTGGTCACGAAGCTTTTTCAGCAATGCGAGCTCGTGGAGCAAAAGCAACAGATATTGTTATTTTAGTTGTAGCTGCAGATGATGGAGTTATGCCGCAAACAATTGAAGGAATAAACCATGCAAAAGCAGCTAAGGTTCCATTAATTGTTGCAATAAACAAAATTGATAAGCCGGAAGCAAATTCTGAAAAAGTTAAAAATGAATTATTAGCTCAGGAAGTTATCCCAGAAGATTTAGGAGGGGATTCTATGTTTGTGGAAGTTTCAGCAAAAACTGGAGAAGGGGTTGAAAATCTTCTAGATGCAATTTTGTTACAAGCTGAAATTTTAGAATTAAAAGCTTCAATTAATACTCCTGCAAAAGGTATTATTGTAGAGGGAAGGCTAGATAAAGGAAGAGGACCTGTTACTACATTATTGATCCAGTCAGGTTTTATTAAAACAGGAGATAGTGTATTAGCGGGAAATGCTTTTGGTAAAATTAGATCCATGCTGAATGAACTTGGAAAGGATGTGAAAGGGGCTGGACCTTCAATTCCTGTTGAAGTAACTGGACTATCTGAAGTTCCAAAAGCTGGTGATGAGTTTATTGTTCTAAATGACGAGAAAAAGGTAAGAGAAATTGCTTTATTTCGTCAGGGTAAATTTAGAGATGTAAAATTAGCGAAGCAACAAGCGTCAAAATTGGAAAATGTTTTTGATCAAATGACAGAAGCTGAAGTTAGATTTTTACCTTTAATAATTAAAGCAGATGTCCAGGGATCAGCAGAAGCTTTAGCTGGCTCATTGGAAAAACTTTCAACAGATGAAGTCAAAGTTAATGTAATTCATTCTGCAATTGGAGCCGTTAATGAATCTGATATAAATCTTGCATCTGCATCTAATGCTGTAATCATTGCTTTTAACGTTAGAGCTGATGGCGGAGCAAGAAAATTAGCAGATAATTTAGAAGTTGATGTAAGAAATTATACTATTATTTATGAGGCCGTTGATGAGGTTAAATCGGCATTAGGCGGCTTATTGGCTCCAGAACAAAAAGAAAACATTTTAGGTCTAGTTGAAATTAGAGAAATTTATAAAGCATCTAAAGTTGGTAATATTGCAGGTTGTATTGTTTTAGAAGGAGTGATAAGAAGAAATTCAAATGTTCGTCTTTTAAGGGATAGTAAAGTAATATTTGAAGGTGAGCTAGATTCTTTGAAAAGATTTAAGGATGATATAAAAGAAGTAAAAGCAAATATTGAATGTGGCCTGTCTTTAAAGAACTTTAATGACATTAAAGTTGGAGATAATGTTGAAGTTTTTGAAATGGTTCAAGTTCCTAGGAAGTTATAAATTGGTTAAAGATTACCCAAGAAGTGATCGAATCAGTCAACAAATTAAGAAAGAGCTTGCAAATTTATTGCAAACTGAAATTAAAGATCCTGCTCTAAGAATGTTAACAATTCTTGATGTTGAGGTGTCCCCTTGTTTGAAGCATGCTAAAGTATTTTTTATTTCATCAGAATATAATGAAGCAATAGTTCAAGGAATTAATAGATCCCTACCCTTTTTTAGATCTCAGTTAGCAAAAAGAATGGCTACAAGAGGAATACCTAAATTACATTTTTTTTATGATAAGACGATAGATGAGAGTACAAAAATTTCAAAGTTACTGGATTCAGTTTTACCTCCTGAAAAATAATTAATGCAATATAAAAGACTTAAATTAGATATCAATGGATTTTTATTAATTGATAAGTCACACGGTGTTTCTTCAAATCAGATAGTATCAAAAATTAAATTTCTATTTTCACCAAAAAAAGTTGGTCATACAGGAACCTTAGATCCAATGGCAACAGGTTTATTACCAATTTGTTTGGGGGAGGCCACTAAGTTTTCAAGATTTTTATTAAATGCTGATAAAACATACGAGGCATTAATAAAACTGGGATATAAAAGTTCAACAGGGGATTCTGAAGGGAAAATAGTTAAACAAAGTATAGAAAATATACCTTCATTAACTGTTATAAAAAAAGTTTTACTAAAATTTAGAGGTCAGATTGATCAAATTCCTCCAATGTACTCAGCTTTAAAACACAAAGGTAAACCATTATATCTATACGCTAGAAAGGGTGTTGAAATTAAGAGGACAAAACGTAAAGTTACAATTTATGCAATTGAGATACTAGATTTTTATGAAGATAAACTTAAATTAAAAATAAAATGTTCAAAAGGAACATATATAAGAACATTAGCAGAAGATATTGGCGCTCAATTAAATATTGGTGGGTATTTATTAGATTTAGTAAGAACAGATATCGGACATTTGAATATCAAAAAAGCTTTAAAGATTGAAGAAATAGAAAAATTAAAAAATGAAAATAAAAAAGAAATTTTGATGCCAATGGAAGCTTTATTATCTGATTTTAAAAAAATAAAATTAAATATCAAAGAAGAAAATGATCTTAAAGATGGAAAAATAATAAACAAAATAAAAAAGTTATCTGGGCAGTATAGACTTTTTGGAAAAGGTAATAAATTTATTGGATTAGGTGAAGTTGATGAAAAAGAAAACTTAAAAGTTTTACGATTAATATCACAAATGGATAAATGATTTAAATACTTATTGTTAAATTAGCAAAATGCCGTTAAAATGTGCGGTTCTGTAATAGGAGAATTGAATGACTAGTACTGCTATAGAAAAAGCAAAAATTGTTGGTAAATATCAAATAGCTAAAAATGATACAGGATCACCAGAAGTTCAAATAGCATTGATGACAGATCGAATAGCCTATTTGACAGAGCACTTTAAAACTAATGCTAAAGACCATCACTCGAGAAGAGGTTTGTTGGCCCTTGTTAGTCAGAGACGAAAGCTTCTTGATTATTTAAGACGTCAAAATTTAGAGCGATATCAAAGATTAATTAAAAGTCTTGGTCTTAGAAAATAATAGCGTAATTATAATTCAAAGCCGATTGCATTCAAGTTTATTTGTTTGAGTCGGCTTTTTTGTTATGAAGAAAATATTCATTATTAAGAAGTGAATAATGAATTTATATATAAAGGATAAATTAAATGTTTAATGTAATAAAAAAAAGTATTAAATTTGGAGCTTACGATTTAAAAATAGAAACTGGAGAAATTGGACGTCAAGCAGATGGAGCAGTAATGGTAAGTTATGGAGATACAGTTGTTTTTGTAACTGCTGTAGGTAGAAAAGAAGCAAAAGAAGGACAAGATTTTTTTCCACTGACAGTAGATTATCAAGAAAAAAACTATGCTGGCGGAAAAATTCCTGGAGGTTTTTTTAAAAGAGAAGGAAGGCCTAGTGAAAAAGAAACCCTTACTTCCAGGTTAATAGATAGACCTCTAAGACCTTTATTTCCAGAAAATTTTTATAATGAGATTCAAATTGTCGCAACAGTTATGTCCTCAGACAGTGAAATTGATTCTGATATTCCAGCTATTATTGGGGCTTCTGCAGCTTTAGCAATTTCAGGCATTCCTTTTCATGGTCCAATAGGGGCTGCTCGAGTTGGTTATCTCAACAACAAGTTTGTGATAAATCCTTCAAAAAAAGAAATGGAATCAACAGAGCTTGATTTAGTGGTTGCTGGAAGTGATAGTGCGGTATTAATGGTTGAATCAGAAGCTAAAGAATTACCTGAGAAAGTTATGTTAGATGCAGTTTTAGAAGGACATAAGGCAATGCAACCAGTTATTAAGTTAATAAACGAATTAGCAAAAGAAGCTGCTAAAGAACCTTGGGATTGGGTCGCACCAGAAGCAGATAAAAAATTAATTGAAAGTATTGAAAAGATTGCTGCAAAAGAATTAGAAAGCGCTTTTTCTATTAAATCAAAAGGAGATCGCTCGGAAAAAATTTCTTTGATAAGAGATAAAGTTTTAGAACAGCTTGTTGAAGAAGAAACAAATACAACCCAATTAAATCAAATTAAAGATGAATTCCATAATTTAGAAGCTAAAATTGTTAGAACTAAAATTCTTGATGGAGACCCTAGAATAGATGGAAGAGATACCCGAACAGTTAGGCCAATAGAAATTAGAACGGGAGTTTTGCCAAGAGCTCATGGCTCAGCATTATTTACAAGAGGAGAAACACAAGCAATTGTAGTTGCAACGTTAGGTACTGGCCGTGATGAGCAAATTATTGATGCACTTCAAGGTGAATATAAGGATAGGTTTATGCTTCATTATAATTTTCCTCCATATGCTACTGGTGAGACAGGAAGAGTTGGCACTCCAAAACGAAGAGAAATCGGTCATGGTAAATTAGCAAAAAGGGCATTAACTGCAGCATTACCAAACCAAGAGGATTTTGATTATACAATTAGATTAGTTTCAGAAATAACTGAATCAAATGGCTCAAGTTCTATGGCATCAGTTTGTGGAGGTACTATGGCTATGATGGATGCTGGTGTTCCAATTAAGGACCATGTCGCTGGGATAGCAATGGGATTAATCAAAGAGGATAATAGAGTTGCAGTTCTTACTGATATCTTAGGAGATGAGGACCATTTAGGAGATATGGATTTTAAAGTTGCAGGTACTGATAATGGAATTACAGCTTTACAAATGGATATCAAAATTACAGGTATAACTACTGAAATTATGCAAGTAGCGCTAAGTCAAGCAAGAGAAGGTATAGATCATATACTAAAAATAATGAAAAAAGCTCTTAAAGGTAGTCGTGAAAATCTTTCAAAATTTGCTCCACAGATACTTACATTAAAAATTCATACCGATAAAATTAGAGATGTAATTGGAAAAGGTGGGGCAGTAATTAAAGCTTTGGCTTCTGAAACTGGAGCAACAATTGATATTGATGATGATGGACTTATTAAAATTGCTTGCACAACTGCTGAATCTGGCGAAGCAGCCCTGGAAAAAATTAAAGAGATTACTGCTGATGTAGAGGTTGATCAGATTTATGACGGAAAAGTTGTTAAAATTCTTGATTTTGGAGCTATAGTTTCTTTATTGCCTGGAAAGGATGGTTTACTTCATATTTCTCAGATAGCACATGAGAGAATTAAAGCAGTTAAAGATCATTTATCAGAGGGAGACGAAGTAAAAGTAAAAGTAATAGAGGTAGATGATAAAGGAAGGGTTAGAGTGAGTGCAAAAGCATTAATTGATCCACCAGCTTCTGATGCATCGAAGAAAGATGAGTAAATTTGATTAGTTAAAAACCCAGCTAGCCTGGGTTTTATTTTGCCATTTGTTTTTCTCTAATTTCATCAAGTGTTTTACAGTCAATACATAAAGTAGCTGTTGGTCTTGCTAATAATCTGTTAAGTCCAATTTCTTCTCCACATGAAGCACAATAACCGTATTCATCGTTTTCAATATTTGCTAAAGTAGCGTCAATTTTTTTAATAAGTTTTCTTTCTCGATCACGGTTACGAAGTTCAAGAGCCATATCTGATTCTTGGCTAGCTCTATCATTAGGATCTGCGTAAGCTGTTAAATCGTCTTGCATATGACTTACTGTTCTATCTATATCATTACTTAGCTCTAGTTTCCAATCATTTAATATTTTTTTAAAATGTTTAATTTGTGCTTTACTCATATAACTTTCATTTGGTTTAGGTTTATATGAAATAAATTGTTTTAATCCTGTGACTTTTTTAGCCGTACTTGGCTTAGTGACTTTTTTCGTGACTTTTTTAGCCGCACTTGGCTTAGTGACTTTTTTCGTGACTTTTTTAGCCGTACTTGGCTTAGTGACTTTTT
>MDSX01048082.1_pt1 | contig 47795 bp, 34 predicted proteins | sample 811141 | NCBI WGS metagenome assembly MDSX01 (sample SAMN05326642, study PRJNA326480) | marine metagenome | isolation source: seawater | place: Atlantic Ocean: South East | collected 2010 | reverse complement strand
TTATAAGTATACTTGTAATTGTTGATACGATTCAACATACATACTGGACTTGGGGGCAGTACCCAACGCCTCCACCATAAACACTTGGAGAATGAAATGAGTGATGTAATTACATATTTGTTGTTGAGATTTGTGCAATACGGATTGGTAATTATATTATTTGGAAGTTTATTACAAGTGTTTATGATGGGGGCGAACTAGGATCGACAGGTGTATAGAGATGAGAGTAGATTACCGTGTTGGCCTACGTTATTCAGCCAAAAACTATAAATGCAAACGATAACTTTGCACCATCTGGATTTGCTCTAGCAGCATAATCACAGGGGGTTGGCGACTTACCTAGCAACAGAAAAGTCGTATATTAAAAACAACAAAGAAAGAGAAAGAACATATGGAGATTTTAGCAAAAGCAAGATCAGGTCTTGGATCACTAGCTGATATTGGCATTAGCCTTATTGCGCTAGGGATTGTAGCTGAAGTACTAGGCGTACCAATGCTTACAGGTATGAGCGTCATTGACAACGTATCTGGAATAATTACAAGTCTAGGAAGCCAAGGACTGATGGGTTTAGTTGCAATATGGGTTCTATATGAAATCTGGAATAAACGATAAACTAAAATAGAAAAAGAAGGAACTCTATTAAATGAAAAATGTATTACTAACATCTGTAGCTGCACTTGCACTAGCAACCACATCACACGCAGATACCACAGTCGGTGGAGACATCGAACTAACTATTAAAGAGAATGCAGCAGGTAACTATGCAGGATCAATGGACCTTGATTTAGACGTTACTGCAGGTGAAGTAGGAACTATTGCTTTAGGATTTGATGCCACACCAGGAACTTCCGTTTCAGTAGATACTTGGACTCTAGGAAGCGCAGTTGGACCAATTGGCGTACAAATTGGTAATGACAACGGCGCTTGGGTAGAGGCAGAAGGTGAACATACACTTTCTAAACCAACACTAAATACTGGCGTTCAAGTATATGCATATGGAGCAAAAATTGCTCTAGGTCTTACTGATTGGACGAATGATGTTGCAGACCTTCAGAGTATTCAAGGTTCATATACAATGGACATTAGTTCCTTGAGTGTAACTGGAGCGGTAGATCACAATCTAGACAGCGGAAACAATGTTCTAGGCTTACAGGCTGGCGGTCTAGGTGTAGTTGATATCGCTACAGTTGGTGGTGCATTCACATATGATATGGATGCAGAAAGCTATGGCTATGAAGGTGTAGCTACTGTAATGAATACACTTACAGCTTATGTAAATGGTGATGACGCTGAAATGCTACAGAACATCGGTGGTAAAGCAACACGCAATATCGGTGGTCTAGACCTAACAGGTAAATTGAACTACAATATGGATGCAGAAGAGATACAACCAAGTGTGGTAGTAGGGTTCTCATTTTAATGATTAAGGGACCAGACCCTATCATTACACAATAAAATAAGAAACGCACATAGAATAAGCGTAGAGGGGCAGGGTGACTTGCCCCTTTGATCATTTTTATACATAGTAGTCGTGTAGGCAATACCGCCTATACGTTTGTGAGCGATGGGGTAAAGCCATCAAGCAAAAGGAGACTATTATATGGACGCACTCACTCTATGGAGCCTTGTGGGGTTCCTGCTTGCCGCATATGCGGTTATAGCAAACGATTCAGTACAAACGCTAGGTACTTGGATGGCATCAAACAATGAGCGATTCAACTACAAAACATTATGGATTGCTGCATCAGGTGTTCTACTTGCTACTCTGTGGTATGGTTGGACAGTTAATGGTGGAGACATCAGTTATGGACGCTTAAATAAAATACCGTGGCAAGAGGTGCAGTGGTATCACGCAGCAGCACCTGCAATTTTAGTTGCCTTAACACGACTTGGTGTTCCTGTGTCAACATCATTTTTGGTTCTATCAGTATTTGCTTCAACCTTTGTGTTGGAAAAAATGCTAATGAAATCTATTATGGGATATGGTGTAGCAGCGGCATTTGCTTATGCAGTGTGGTTTGCAATACACAAATATTTCGGTAGATGGTATGATGAAACCAAACCAGTATCTGAAAGTAACAAAACCTATTGGCGTATTGCACAATGGGTAGCAACAGGTGGTTTATGGTACACTTGGTTATCGCACGATATTGCAAACATTGCAGTATTTCTTCCTAGAGTCATTCCTGTAGACTTAATGGTATTAATCAGCATTGTGTTTGTTGCTGGCTTGTTCTTTATGTTTAGAGAGCGAGGCGGTAAGATACAAAAGATTGTACTAGAGAAACACAACACAAGATATGTTCGTTCAGCAACATTGATTGATTTATTCTATTGGTTGTGTCTATACTTCTTTAAAGAACTGAATGATATCCCAATGAGTACAACTTGGGTGTTCGTTGGTTTACTAGCAGGACGTGAGTTAGCTATGGCAACATACTTTGGCAAGAAGAAAACCAAATCAGTATTTCCATTGGTAGCAAAAGACTTTGGTAAGATGATGGTAGGGCTTGGTGCATCAGTTGCACTTGTTCTAATGATCCATTATATTATTGTACCTAGTGGACTATAAAAAAGTGGGGGAGATTATTTCTCCTCTACATTAAAAAAACCTCTTGACAAACAGAATCAAATATGTTACATTTAATACTATAACCTAGTGGAGGTGTTTATGATTATTTCAACCTATTTTAAAGAAGACGCAGGTCAGAGAGCACGTGCAGAGGTTGTAAAAAACCCTGATGGTACTCACAAGATTGATTATTATAATATTAGTGGTGATTTGTTTCACGAAGAGTATTTCCCGAATAAGAGTGTCTTCTACGTAGAGGATGCAGCAAAGAATTGGGCCTCTGGCATAAAGGTGTTAAATGGGTAAAGTTCCAGGTGTAAATGGTAATACATATGAGGTTGAAGTCAGTTCAAATAAAGCTGATCCTTATGTTAAGATTGCAGGTATTTTGATAACTAAGGATATAGATAAAGTTCACTTATTCTTGAAGGCATATAAAATGGGCAGAGATCATAAAAAAACAGAAATAAGAAATGCATTAAACATATGACTGATTTAACAGCGGAAAAAATACATAAAGAAATAGTTAACTATATTAACAGGGATGTAACTATTATAGATGCTCTAGTTTTTTATGCACAGAAATACGATATTGAAATAGAAGTATTGGGGGAGATGATTAAAAAATCGCCAATACTAAAATCTAAAGTTCGTGATGATGCCGAAAAACTAAGCTTAGTTGAGGAAACAGTAAAGCTACCCCTATGAGTATATATTCAACAAAAGATGCATTTAATCTTTATGTGTATTTTCTTGCTTTGAAGAGGCACTTTACATCTAACTATGATTTTATAAAATATAATGGCAAGACAAGAGCAAATGCTATGTCTTTTGAAAACAGAAAGGATAAATTTTACTTCTATCGACTTTCCAGAATGCCTGAAGCGAAGGAATATATTTTTGCAAATATTCTTGAAAACCCTGAAGTTTGGGTAGGAGAGTTGCTAGAGGATAAAGCGAGGGGGGTGTATGAAAGTTGGCTCAAAGTTCAAGAGTCTCTTTCATACACTTTCCGCAATGACCTTGGTAACCTAGATTATGATGATCCTAATAAGGATATTGAAACTTCAGGAGAACATCCAAACCTTCTGAAACTTTATATGCAAGGTCATTTCCATATCGAATCACTAATCATACTTGATGATATGATGAAAATATTTTCGTACTGGAACAAAAACATTCGGGATACTATACTGTGGCCTGATATAAATAAAAAGTGTCAAAACTATAGACCATTTTTACACTATGAAAAATCAAAAATGAGGAAAATAGTACTTGACAGAATCAAACATTTATACTAATATACTAACTTATACATCGCAATACATCGTACATTAAGGAGACACGATATGACTACATCTTTTGCAGCAATGAAGAAAGCACGTTCTAACTCTTTCGACAAACTAAATTCCCAACTACAAAAACTATCTACGCCTAACAATAATCAGAATGAAGATTATTGGAAGTTAGAAGTTGACAAAGCAGGTAATGGTTATGCTATTATCCGTTTTCTTCCTGCACCGCAAGGTGAAGAAATGCCATTCGTCCGTATGTGGGATCACGGATTCCAAGGACCAGGTGGGTGGTATATCGAAAACTCATTAACAACTTTAGGACAGGATGACCCTGTTTCTGAATATAACTCTCGCCTTTGGAACGATGACGGTTCCAATACAGCGAAAGAGCAAGTGCGTAAACAGAAAAGACGATTATCTTTTCACGCAAACATCTATGTTGTAAAAGACACTACTAATCCTCAAAACGAGGGAAAGGTGTTCCTTTACAAGTTTGGTAAGAAAATCTTTGATATGCTGAATGACGTTATGAATCCTCAGTTCGAAGATGAATCGCCAATCAACCCATTTGACTTTTGGGAAGGTGCAGACTTTAAACTCAAGGCACGTAATGTTGAAGGTTATCGTAACTACGATAAGTCGGAGTTTGCATCACAGGATACCGTATCTAACCCTGATGGTGTAAAGCTATCTGATGAGGAAATGGAAACCTTGTGGAGTAGCCAAAAGTCATTACAAGAAATCATCGAGCCTAAAAACTTCAAGTCCTATGATGAACTTAAGACTAAAATGTACAAAGTTCTAGCTCTTGATGGCGGTATCCACGCACCCACTAACACCGCAGAGGACGATGATTTGGGGATGGACTTTACTCCAAAGTTCCAAGAGCGTTCTGCTCCTACTATGGAGACTGCTCCATCCCCAGCAATATCATCATCAAATAATGATGACGATGATACGTTGGAATTCTTTAAAGGCCTAGCCAACGATTAAGTCTAACAGAGATTCATCCCATAGATTGGATTTCAACACTCTGAAGCTAGGCAGTATGCCCGGTGTTAACTTCAATCAAATGTGATGATAGGAAGGGGGGCTTTAAGCTCCCCTTTTTTATTGTACGTGAGGACTTCTTAGAGCACTTTCATTGCCTTGTCCAAAAGCAATAGTTTGTTGCTGTGTAGAGTTTGTAGAACCACCAACGAATGTTCTATTATCAATTGAAACATCACCACCACTTGTTTGTTTCTGTGCTTGCTCTAACTCTAGAAGTTTTGTTCTCAGCATTGAAAGTTCTTTCTTTTCATCATCTGAGCTAACTCCTACTGATCTAAAAGTATCAAGATCGATAGCCTTTTCTAGATCACCAATTTTGGCACGAGTTTCGTCTGCTATCATATTAGAAGTTTTATAAGCATCAGGAACCATCCAAGATGGCAATGTGGAAAGCAATGCGCCTTTAATATCATCTATGCTAGGAAGACTGTCCTTAACGTTGGATAAACTATTCATAAACCAATCTTTTACAGATTGCCAAGCATCTTTTACGAGATTTGATATAAAGTTGCCACCTTCTTCAACAGCGTTTGAAACCCAAGTAAGCTTATCAGTAAACCAAGTCTTGATATCTGTCCACTTTCCCGAAATGAAATCGGTTAGATTAGTCCAACCTTCTGATAACCCTTCGCTTGCCCAAGAGAATAGATTTGTGAACCAAGTCTTAACTTGATTCCACTTATCTGTTACAAATGTTGTTAAGTTGGTCCAACCCTCTGTAGCGACATCAGTACCCCAAGATAAAAGACCAGTGAACCAATCCTTTACCATAGTCCACTTATCTGTCACAAATGTTGTTAAGTTGGTCCAACCCTCTGTAACGACACCAGTACCCCAAGCCAAGAGTCCTGTGAACCAATCTTTCACAGAAGTCCAAGTATCGCTTATGTAGGTGGTTAAGTTAGTCCATCCTTCAGTCACAACTGCTCCACCCCAAGCAAACATATCTTTTATAAAGCTGATTACAGAGGTGACTGCATTTGTTACTGATGTGGTCATACTAGTCCACATTGTCGATATTGTAGTTATGATAGCATCCCAAGCGGATGTGAGAGCAGTTGACACTGCAGTGATGGCAGAAGATATGGCAGTTGACACTGTTTCTTTCATTGAAGTCCAAGCAGCAGAAATACCATCTATGGCTGCTTTGAATGTGTTTTTCATCCCCGTCCAAAGATTTGTGACAAAAAGACTTATTGATGAAAATAGAGAACCATCTTCACCAAAGTCTAACCCAAACATTTCTAGTACGTTAGTTAGAAGATTATCCAACATTCCTGAAACGCCATTCCATATACTGCTTACAAGAGTTTTGAATCCTTTCATCCATTCTCCACTAAGCATCAAATCAAAAGCGTTTAAAACCCCTGAAACAGTATCGGCAAGGAGAGATACGCCTTTGAGTAAGAAATCTTGGATGTTTATTCTTACGTTGTTGAAGGCATCAATAAGGCCAGATACTGTGGTTTTCATACCTTCTGACATACCTTCGCCTGTAGTGAACTTTTCTTTTATTGATGTAAAAGTTTCCGTTATTCTACCCCAAGCGTTGCTCAATGAATCCATAGTAGACTTGAAGTTTTCATTCTCTGCTATATCGTTAAGTATGGCATATGTACCTGTAATGAGTAATCCTATTGGTCCCGCTTTACCTAGTAGTCTTACAATACTTCCAAACATTTGTTTCATTAAGGCAAATGGATTTAATAGAATGCCAAGACCGCCTGTTATACTGCCCATTATTCCTGAAAGAATGCCAGTACTTTCTTCAGCTTTTTTTGCATCGTCATTGTTGCCACTTTTACCTTTGAACATATTGCCGAAGAATCCACCACTAGATGATTCATTATTGTCCTTTAGCCCACCCAGTTTATTGCCAGTTTTAATGGACTCAGCAAGTTCTTGAAGAGTCTTTTGCAGACCGCTAAAGGAGTCTGAAACTCCTGACATAATTCTATTTCCATCTTCAACAAGAGTTTGTGTGATCTCTGTTGCAGAAGCTATACGAGGTAAAGCGTTTTGATTTGTTGCTGTTGCCATTCTTTATCCTTTTTGTTGGGCCTTTTGCTTTTCTTCCTCTAAGTAATCTAACAGCATAGCAACATAAATGTCACGCTCAAATGGTATCATATTTTCTAGTTCTGTGATTGAGTACTTGTGATGTTGTATAAGTTGAAACGTTAATCTATAGTAGTTAGATAGATTATTATACGACATCAAGAAGTAAAAAAACTTTGTAAACCAACAACCTCCTTAGTTTTTGCGCCATTAGGCGTAATATAGTTAACCATTGCTCTTAGTGAAGGCAAGGTATTGAAGAACACTTCAATGTCTCTCATATTTTTAGAAGTGAAGGATTCGATAAACTCCATTACTTCTTTTTCTGAGAAATCACCAAGGTCCATAATATCTTCACCATCTACAACTTTATCGATACATAAAGAAACAATATTCACAACATCATTTTTCGTATTTGACATTTTATCAATCATCTTGAATGAAGGGTACTTCATAGTAAGTGTAACCTCATCATTCAATGATATCCTATTCGTATGATTAGGATCAAACACAACCACAGCTTCGTTTAAATCATATTCTATTTCATAGTATTTACCATCATCATCGTCTTTCACCTTTAGTGTTACAAGGTTTTCTACCGATGTAGCCCGTAACTTTAAAAAGATGTATTCGACATCTACGATTGGTAGTTCATCAACATCAATATCTTCAATAAAACAATTCGTTAAAATTTGTTTTATGGCTTTGTTCACTTGCTCTGCATCATCTGATTCAGATGCCATCAAAAGAAGTTTTTCTTCCTTTACAGTGAAAGGTCTATAATCAACCTTTCTTTTGCTAGATGGTAGCTCCACAGTAAATAGTGGAGCGGATATTTTTGGTAGCGCCATAGTTTCACCTCACTTAAAAAATGCTATCTAAATTCCTAAATATATTGTCTATTCTTGTCACAGTGTTTATTGCATCTTGAATACTTCTAGGTTTGTCTAGACTATTTAGCGTTCCTGCAATACTCCCTAGTCTTGATATTTCTTGGAATATTGACGTTCCTCTACTATTCGCCACTTCTATAGGTATTTCTACCTCTTCTAAGTAGTAAGAGCTATATGCCCATTCTACAGGAAGTCTTGCAATTTGATCATTTTGTTCCCACCCTAAAGTTATTGATCCGATTTGCATAGGAAATACGTCTTTAAAAACCATTCTCAAGGCTCTTCTTGTACCTTGGTTTGAAGAATTTACATCACCAATATCATCAGAGAACCAACTAATCTCCGCTTGGACTGAAAAGTCTTTTTTATACCCGATCTCATAAGGTGTTTTACCCTGAAAAGTAGTGAGTTCACCTTTTTTGTCAGAAGATGTGTTAATAATAGTATTTTGCCACAACTCTAAATACTTTCTTACTTCTTGCTTACTGTCCATCATAACAGTAGTTTGTAATGGATCAAATGCAACACCAGTTGGCACCTTAGATAGTTTACCAAATGCTTGGGGCCTATAATCAAAAGTTTCTATATTCTTCCCGGGAAAAGTTGCAGTGTCACATAACCAAGAAACCATTGACGCAGGACCAGTTGCAATATCAGAAGAAGCGTTCAAATGAGATTGAACAGATTTAGGCTCATTATAGCTACTAGAAATAACTTTATTTATTGAAGAAGGCCAACCAGCCGTAAAGTAGAACTTGTTGGTTCTTGCTAATCCAGTTTTTGTTATTTGTGATTTGAAGTCACCAACATTAAATGCCATTTTATTATCCTTTGATTATCTTTCTTGAGTCGGCAAAGACTTTTGATTTTCTTGCACCTTGAAAACGCTCTAGTGGCATAAACAAAGCAACATCCCATTCTGAAGGATAGATATAGAAAAATCTACTCTTTAGCTGAGAGGTTAGGTAATGTTTGACGCAGGGCTTAAAGTATCTAAACTTAGCTGCACCATTTAATATTTGATAGTTAAGTTTAAGTCTTGTGGACTCATCATACTTTTCATTAGTTGCTGTAGAATATAGGGCATCCATTAGTTGTGCTCTAAAGTTTAAAGGTAGGTAGTGTAAGTTAATCCCCATAAACCCACCTTTAACCTTTTTATATGGAAATACCAAAGGAAACTTATCGAAGTATGGTAAAGTATCTTTGTGTTTTGCATCATACGTGAATAGATACATATTCCCAACTAAAGGTCTAGATTGTAGACGGTCACCACCACTTCTCAGCAAACCTCTTTCGTTTACATTACGTACTTTCGATGCCTGATCTCTATACCACTCACGTGATGCTTGTGAACGTGCAGGGAGTTGCCCACCACGCACACCTTTATTGAGTATATCATCAAAATACTTTACTGACGAATCTTCACGCTCTTCCATAATAGAAGCAGCAGCTTTTTTCGCAGTTGTTTTGGCTATCTTATTAGCTAGTGCCGTGAAAACTACTGGTGGTATTGCCATAGAAAATCCTACTTTAACGTTTATTATAAATATTTATAATTGTATTTATAGATAGTGGAATACTTTATGAAAGGACGATTTAGACCAAAGAACCCCCCTAAATATAAGGGGAATCCCACTAATATTATTTATAGGTCTAGCTGGGAGTTAAAACTTTTTAGGTACTTAGATATCCATCCTGATATTGTTTGGTGGCAGAGTGAAGAACTTACGGTGCCTTATAGAAGTCCTATAACAGGAAGAGTGCATAGGTATTTTCCTGATGTTATATTAAAAAAGAAAAGTGGTAGTGTTGTAATGATTGAAGTAAAGCCTAAATATCAGACAGTACCACCTGATAAAAATAAAATGAGAACACCGACAGGTAAAATTAAAAAGTCTTATATTAATGAAGTTAAGGAGTGGGGAAAAAATCAAGCTAAGTGGGAAGCTGCACAAGAATACTGTATAGATCGTGGTTGGAATTTCCAGATTATGACGGAACAGGAGTTAGGAATAAAGTAAATGGCAGGGCAAACAAGACAACCTCTTATAGAACCAGTAAGCACGGCTATGTCTAGGGGACAATATAAAGGTTATGATATAATGTCATTCCCCGAAGATTTGGGAGCGCATTCTATAGTAATGAATTTCAGCAAATATGATTTTGGGCAAGGGCAATCGCCCATTGTGGATAAAATCACGACAGGTAGCATTTGTTTGCCTTTACCTCAGAATCTTACCGACAGTTTTAATGTTCGTGTTGTGGGGACTGAACTTGGCATTATGGGAAACGCAGTTGCTCAAGGTAGTGAAATATTGGAAGCTAAGTTAGCTTCTGGAGGTGGAGGTGCCACTGATATTTTAAAAAGTGTTCAGGGGTCTTTGTCGGGAATAGGAGCAAAAGCTCTATTACGAAAAGCTCTAGAAAAATCTGATGGGGGTGTAATCAAAGGATTAGAAGCTGCAACAGGCTATGCTGATAACCCACATCTTGCGCTTACCTTTGATGGTGTTGACCTAAAACAACACAACTTTTCTTGGCAACTTGCACCACAATCTTCTAACGAATCGAATGTTCTTAAGGGGATTATTAATAAGTTTAAACAATCTATATTACCAACCTACAAACCAGGGTTTGGGAAAACCTTTTTCAACTTTCCTATGGTTGTCGATGTTTTCTTTATGGGTACAGAACCAGGATATTTATATTCCTTTAAACGTTGTATGGTGAACACATTTGAGGTTAACTATTCAGGATCAGGTGGGTTAGCTTTCGTAGAAGGTGGCAAACCTGCAGTAGTTAATATGACACTAAACCTTATGGAAATGGATATCCACACCGCCGAAGATTATGGTATAAGCGATGGTGGAGCAATAGGTTTCGATAGGTCTGCAGGTTAAAATTAAGGATAGCTAAATGCCAAAATATTTTTCATATTTTCCAAACGTGTCTTATAACGGTAAGGTTATAAAAGATATTACTAGGAACGCTAGAATACTAGACAATATTGAGTCTAACCCTTACTCATATCTTCCTTATACTATTAAGGATGAAGAAAGAGCAGAAGATATTGCGCAACATTACTATGGAGATATATCTTTAGTGTGGTTAGTATATTATTCAAATGATATTGTTGATCCATATTTTCAATGGCCTTTATCCTTTACAAACTTTGAAAAAACCATAGTTAAAAAATATAGGGTTCAAGCAGAAGAATCAGAGGGAACAACATTAAAAAGCGGTGAGGTTATTAATTGGACTCAAAACACAACCATCAATGATAATATTCTTTATTACTATGACGAAGATGATAATAGAGTCTCAAAGGATACTATAATCAATAACTCCATTCCACTTTCTGGATGGACTGCAATGCGTATATATGATAGAGAGTATATTGATAACGAAAACAAAAGAAATATTCAACTATTGAATAGAGCGTACACTGATATAGCTGTAGAGAACTTGAAAAAGGTTATAAATGTCTGAATCAAAATCTGCTGGTGATTATACACTTAAAATCGCTACATTAAAAAGTTATGATGGTAATAAGAAATATGATATAGCAAATATCATATATGCTATTAATTTAACTGAGTCTATAGATGATTATTACATCTCAGGCTCTGTAAGTGTAGTTGATACCAGTAACTTTCTAGATAACTTTCCTATATTAGGGGAAGAAAGTCTAGATATCGTAATGGAAGATTTTTTTGGTGAAGAATATACTTGGAGATTAAGAATCGTTTCTGTATCTCCTGTGACTTTAGATTCTATTGGCACAAAGCTAGATTATTCATTCAGTGTAGTTAGTAGAAACTTTATTGAAACTGATAATAGAGAAATACGTAGATCGTTTAAAGGTTCAGTGAGTGATATTGCAACTAAAGTTTTTGATGAATATTTCGAAACTGATTTAGAGCTTGATATTGATACTACTAATGGTTCACAAACATTCGTAATACCTTGTAAAACTCCATTTGAAACAATGGATTTTTTATCTAGAAAAAGCTTTTCTTTAGAGTTTCCATCTTCTTCTTTTAGATTTTTTGAAACAAGAAATGATTTTAAGTTTACAACTATGGAAGGGTTGATAAAAAGAGGTAAAGATAAACCTTTAGATGATAAACGAAACATTTCGTATGAGGACCCAAAACTACATAGCAGTGACCCATTTGCTGCAATGAGAAATATGATATCATTTAAACCAATAAATCGTATTAACATTCTAAGTGAAATGCGTAGAGGTGGTATGGTAAATGAGCTTACTCTTTTAGACCTTGGACAAAAGACGGTTGAGGAAAAGTTATACAAGCATTATGAGAATGTTAATGATATTGTAAGTACAGATGAAAATACTATGGATTATCATACCAAAGACTTTATAAGAGATAACTTTCAAAAAGAAAATACTATGGCTAGATATATCGTGTATAATGATACAACTAAGCCAGATCAATATTATGAGAATATACTACCTAGAAGACTATCTAGTGAGTATTATATGGACAACATATCAGTACAGTTTCAAATGTATGGGAGTTTTGATATTGAGTTAGGAGACTTGATTTTCTTAACTCTTCCTAAACCCGAAGTTGCAAGGGATAGTGAAGATAATAAAACACTTTCAGGTTGGTATATAGTAAGAAAGATGAAACACGTTTATGGAATAGACGATTGGAAAACCGACTTCTTATGCGTGAAAAGTGCTTTGAAAGGAGATTTTAAATGAGTCAACTAGGATATGATAATCTCTTATGGTTTATGGGCGTTGTAGAAGATCGTAAAGACCCTCAGAAACTAGGACGTGTGAGAGTTCGTTGTTTCAATGTTCACCCACAGGATAAAGGGGCTGTTGCAACAGAAGATTTACCTTGGGCATATTTGATCAGTGGGACATTCAGTGCAGATATAAAACCCCCTAAACTGAACACTTGGGTGTTTGGATTTTTTGTGGATGGAAGAGATGCCCAGCACCCTATGATAATTGGCGCTTTAAATGGTATGCCTACTCAGCTTCCAAAGTTTTCTTCTGATGGCGAGATTGATGGGTACGGAAATTTGATGCACAAAGATGATGTGCCAGATATCTATGAGCCAGACTTTTCTAGACTTGCACGTGGAGAAAAACTAGAAGAAACCTCTGTCCTTACTAAAAACATTATGTCTAATGAAGTGTTTAAAACAGCGGATGAACGTGGTTGGACTATTCCAAAATCTCCCTATAACACAGAGTATCCTCATAATCGTGTATACGAATCTTCTGCAGGTCATATAATGGAGTTTGACGATACTAAAGGAAGCGAGAGGATCAATATTTACCATAAAGCAGGTACTTGGATTGAAATAGATTCTCTAGGTAATCTAAATATTATTGCGAGTGGTAAAAAAACTGAAGTTACACTCAAAGACTCTAAAGTATATGTTCGTGGAAATCAAGATGTTACTGTTGAGGGCAATGCTACCCTTTATGTGCAAAAAAATGCTACTATGAAAATAGATGGAGATTTGGACGCTACAGTAAAGGGGGATTACAATATTAACGTTGGCAAATCATTTAATCTTAATGTTCGTGAAGGCATTAAAGTTCGTGGAGCAAACGTTCTGACAGAGGCTATGGAAGATAACATAGAGACTTATGCAGCAGTCAGCAATATAAACTATGCTACAGAATTTTATAGTATGAAGAGTGGCAAGGATTTGTTTATAGAAAGTGCAGAAAATATAAACATTCTATCTACAAAAGCTATCTATGGTAAAGCAACAACAGACTTGAGCTTAGTGGCAGATGAGGATGGGTTTATCACTATCGGTGGTGGTGGTCATATTAAGGCAGAAAATACTTTAAATATTCAATCATCTGGTTCAGATGTAGATGTAAAGGGTACTAAAATAAACCTTAATACTGATGGTAAAGGTGTAGCGGAGACAGGTGAAGATGCAACTGCAGCTTTTGATGCGGCTCAAACGGAACTAAAAGAGCCTCCAGAAGGGGGTAATGTTGTCCCCTCTGATACCTTGAGTCAAGAAGATTATGGTATTATTGCTCTTGATGATACAGCAGATATAGGAGCACAATAATGGCAGTTATAGATTGTAATAATAGACCAGATTTTACTATACAGGAAGTTAGGGGGAGTGGGTATTTATACTCTGCTGAATTTACTGAGGCTTCTTCTATATCGGATTTAACAACAGCGTATGCTGCTAATGCTTTAAATGAAATAGTCCCTGCAATAGAAGAATATGGGACTGAAGAAACTGTAGAGACTTTAGCACAAGTATATGCCGAACTATTAACTGAAAGTAAAATAAATGCGTATAACACTTTAATATTAAATGGCGCAACTAACTCAGAAAATGCTCTCAATAGTTTAGAGTCTATAACAAATCCAAGAAAAGTTTCTGATATTGCAACTATATCAAGTTCTTCTAGGGATTTGTTTTTTGAAAATCAATTCCCTGCGGTACATCAAAGAATTAATATTGGAGTTATAAGCCCAATAGAGTTTGCGGAGTTTGCTAGAGATAGTTCATTCACTGATATGAGTCAAATAAAAGATCAAACTAAAAACAATAGATTTAATCTACTGAGTTTATTGAATCTATATTTTGGTGGAGCGGCTTTATCACAACTTCTAGGTTCTGTGTGTAATATATTATCTAACCCATTTAGTGGTCTTAGTGGGCTTATTCAAAGTGGACTTAATAGTATAGAAAGCGTGATGGCTCTCAAGTATGGTTTTTTAGGACTACTAGAAAAAGCTGCAAAGCTATTAGATATCGGTAAAGCCGTTTCTAAAATAAAGTCTTTCCAAGAAATGATTGGTAAAGCTATAGTAGGTTTAGTCGATAGTGTCAAAAGAAAAGTTGAAAATGTTATATCTAATATTAACACTACTATCAACAGTGTGTTAAATGGATCAGCGATATCAACCGTAAGTAACTTCATTCAAAACAAAGTAAGACAAGTACAAAACTTTTTCTCTGAAAAAAATATGGAAAACCTTGTCACTAAAGTAAAGGATTCTATTGGAAAGTTTGCTAATCAGTTTAAAAACTTTAGTTCAAAGGTTGCAGATTATATTCTAACCTCTATGTGTAAAGTGCAATCTACGGTTCAAGATTTTTTAGAAGCGCCGGTAAAATCTTTAGAAAATATGCTTAGTGGAACGACAACTGAAGTAAACACGCTAAAAAATATTTCTAACGTGGAGCTTAAGAAGTCTATCGAAGGGGGAAGACCTTCAATCACAGAAAGTAGTAAGAAGAAAAAAGTAGACCAGTGGTCTAAAGTGTACAAACAAACTCTTATCGATAAAGCAAACAGAGATGCCCAAGAGGAAAGACGTAGTGCTCCAGGCTCTACTTCTCCAGATAATATAGAAGAAAATGCTAGTGCAAATAGGTCTAAAGAGTATAACTATATACCTTCTAAAGCAGCACACCCATCACCTACCGAATGGAAATGGCTAACCTTTGGTCAACAAGTTCTAGACCCTATTCAAAAAGGTCAGAAGTTTTGGGATGCAGACTTTAAAGTTGAGATGGTAGACTATGGTGGTGGATTTGTTATTCCAAGTGAAACGGGCATTAAAAGAGATGTTGGGTACTATGGAATAGAACTAGAAGTGTTGGAAAGAGCAGAAGCTTTAGGTGAATCTCTTGGCACTAAGATTACTGTTACTAGTGGGTTTAGGCACTTAATATACAACCAATACTTAAGAAATAATGGAGTAGGGGCTGCTAAAGCAAGTAGCCATACAAAAGGGAAAGCGTTGGATTGTGTGATGGGGCGAGGTAGCTACCGTGAAAAGTTTATTAAAATGGCAAGAGTACACGGATTTAAAGGTATAGGAAGATATAGAACGTTTGTTCATATTGATCTTGGTCCAACAAGGACTTGGGGCAGTTAAGGAAAGAAAAAATGGCAGCAGTTTCAAAAACAAAAATATATTCAGATTTATTCACTAATTTTGATCAGCATCCTATTACAGATGATGTTGCGGTTAAAACAAATGAAGAGGCTATAAAACAATCTATAAGAAATCTAATACAGACGAATAAGGGAGAGAGACTCTATCAGCCAAATATTGGTGGTGATATTAAGAGACTTCTTTTTGAAAATAATACTCCTCAAACTTTAATTTTGATGAGAGAGGTTATTGGCGAAGCCATAAAAACATATGAACCAAGAGCAAACGTTATTGATTTAGTTATATCTCCAAATGAAGAACAAAACGCAATCGCTGTGTCGATCACGTTTAATGTTATAAATAGACAAGAGCCTGTATCACTAAATGTAATCTTAGATAGAGTTAGATAAAATGTCAGATAAAGCAGCAATAACAGAACTTGACTTCTTTCAAGTAAAGGAACAACTCAAAACCTTTATGAAAGGTCAATCCAAATTTATGGATTACGATTTTGAGGGTTCCAATATGAACGTTATTATGGATGTGTTATCTTATAATACGTTCTTAAATAACTACTACACTAATATGGCATTTTCTGAAATGTTTCTTGACTCAGCGCAGCTAAGAGACTCGGTGATATCTCACGCAAAAGAACTTAACTACTTACCAAAGTCTATTCGTGCGTCTAAGGGAACTGTTTTCTTAGATGTTACTAATGTTGAAGAAGTCATAGGGATAAATAATCCCTTACCTAGCTATATTACTATTCCTGCATATACTCAGTTTACGGGTAGAAAATCAGGAGTTTCTTATAACTTTGTCACTACAAGTAACTACACAATATTTCCTGATGTTAATGACAAATATTGCTTAACTGGAATAGAGTTGTATCAAGGTAAAGTCATTACAGAAGAGTTTGTCGTAACTGAAGATAGTACACAAAGGTTTATTGTATCTAATGAAAATGTTGATACGTCCACGATTAAGATAAACATAAGAGAAAATACTAATACTCTGGCTTCTAAAGAAGAGTTTATATATACAGAAGGTCTTTTTGGCGTTAATTCTACATCAAAAGTATTCTTTTTATATCCCGCCCATAATGGGAAGTATGAAATAGGATTTGGGCAAGACAAATTTGGAGAAGAGCCTAAAGCAGGAAGTGTTGTTGAAATCACATATTTGGTTACAAAAGGTATAGAAGCAAATGGTATACAATCCTTCTCAATATCATCAATATCTTCTGATGGAAATGTATATGACGTTTCCTTAACTACAGTTTCTAAATCAGTAGGTGGTTCAGAGGAAGAGAATAGCGATTCGATTAAAAGGTTTGCGCCTAAATCCATTCAAATACAAGATAGGGCTATAACAGAAAGCGACTATGAAATATTATTGAGACAGCGTTTCCCTAGTATCCAGACTGTTGCTGTTTATGGTGGTGAAGAACTAGACCCACCAAGATTTGGTAGAGTCGTAGTTTCTGTAGATGTCAATAACGCTGAAGGTGCATCTGAAAATGATAAGGTCAGCTTTGCAAATTTCTTAAAAGAAAGATCACCACTTTCAATCGAACCTATTGTTATCTCACCTGAGTTTATGCATATAGACATAACATCTAAAATATATTTCAATACTGAAACTACAGCTAAATCTGCTAATGCTGTTCGATCTGAAATAATTTCAGACATATTAGCATATTCCAACACTAAGTTAAATGAGTTTGGAAAAACTGTACGCTATTCTAAACTATTGGCGGCAATAGATGGATCAGACACAAACATTATATCCAATGACACCTCAGTTAGAGCAGTAATAGAAGTAACTCCGGATGCTTCTGAGAAAAACTATATTATCAACTTTAAAAATGAACTTGTAAGGGACAGACTTACATCATTAAATTCCACTGATTATATTCCTGCTCTGTACTCCTCTATATTTTCTCAAGAAGAGGACCAGGGGTATATACAAGACGATGGGAACGGTATATTAAGAATTGTAAAAACGTCTTCCGATGGATCATTTATTGTACTTAATTCGAATATAGGTACAATAGACTACAATACGGGTAGACTAAATATTGTTAAGTTATCTATACCAGCATTTCAGGGTCAAGCACTTAAGTTTTTTGCTAATGTAAAATCAAGTGATATTAAAGCACCAAAAGAACGAATAATATCCATTAGAAGTTCTGATATTAACATTACAGTGATAGGAACTAAAGACGAATGACAGATATCGTCAAAAACATTTCTCAACTAGTTGAATCTCAATTTCCACAGGTTTATCGACAAGATGGTCCCGAACTAATAGCCTTTATTGAGGCTTACTATGAGTTTCTAGAAAGCTCTGGTCAAGCAACAAAGTTATCTAGAGAAATGTTTGACGCTAATGATATTGATAAGACTCTAGATGACTTTATCGTACATTTTAAGGAAAAATACTTAAAAGATTTTCCTTTTATAGCTTCTACAGATAAAAGATTTCTTGTAAAGAATATTCTTGATCTATACTCTTCAAAAGGATCAGAGTCATCTATCAAACTATTGATGAGAATGTTGTTTGGTGAGAATGTAGATGTTTATTATCCAGGTCAAGATATCTTTAAACCTTCTGATTCTACTTGGCTACTACCTAAGTACATCGAACTTTCAGAATCTGTAAGGACTGCGGGATTTGTTAATAAACAAATAACAGGTGGCATATCAAGTGCTACAGCTTTTGTTGAGTCTATCGTTAAAAAACGTATCGATGGTCGTATTATCGATGTTCTATACTTATCATCTATAAATGGACAGTTTCAGTATGGAGAGTTTATAACTGACAATGGAGACTTAACAAACTCTCCTAAAATCACAGGCTCTATGACAAACATATCCATTACGAATGGTGGGCAAAATAACTCTATTGGTGATATATTTGAAGTCCAATCGCAAGGTGGGCGGCAAGGTACTGTTCGTGTCACAGGAGTTTCTAATGAAACTGGACGTGTGAACTTTGAGTTGGTTGATGGCGGAGCAGGATATACACTAAATTCTCAAGCAGCTATTGATGCAGGACACGAAAACTTTTTATCTACATCCACTAATGTGTATGTCTCTGATAGTGTATTAACTCTTAAAAATGTAAAGTATAGTAGACAAGATATATACAATGAGCTTTTATACTTAGAGACTATCTATACAAACAACCAAGACACTATTGATGGTTTTGATGATACTTCATCAGATTATCATATGGTATTATCAGAGTTTTATCTTGCGTTTGGACCATCTTCTGCAGACAAAAAAGATATATTTCAGTTTTTAATTTCAGTCTATTATAATAGTGTTGACAACGAAAACTATATCAGATATGATTTTGATGAACAAGGGTCTATTCATTCCCCTGGAGAAGCTATTCATCTATCAGGAGTTTTAGATGGTACGTGGGATAGTATTTTAAAGGATTATCTCTTAGACTATAGCTTTATTGACTTTGAAAAAGTTATTCAACCTATGGAGACAATAACCGTAACTAGTGCTGAAACCATAAAGGATAATGCCAAAGTAGGCGATTACATTTTTGGTTATGATGGAGGAGCTTATAGCTCAACACCAGGTACAGAGTTATCAAAGGGTGTTATACTAAGCTTTAATGATAACGTCGAAAACTCTGATAATCTAGATGTTATCGTTCAATGTGAAACGGGAACATTTTTACAGCAATCGTATATAGAAGCGGGTGTTTCAGACTTTACTGATGATAATGTTGGTGAAATATTAGAAGAAGAGTCTTCTGCCACAATAAGTGTTGAAATGACCACCGGAACCTTTAGTCAAGGTGACACTATTTATCAGTACGTTATAGATTATCAATCGGAAAGCGCTGGAACCATTGATAGCGGTACTACATACACTATTATGTCTGTTGGAAATACAAACTTTACTGCTGTTGGCGCATCAGTAAATGTTGTAGGGACTTCCTTCACCGCAGATAGTACGTTTGACGCTGAAGGTATAGGAGCAGGAACTGGAACTATTAGAAGTGCGGAAACACCGTATCGAACTATTAGTTACGGTGAAGGATATATCGATACACTGACAAATACGGGCGGTAGTAACTATACATTTGGATTAACAAAGGTATACGGGACATTCGAATTTTCTATATCAGATAACACATATTTAGTCCAAAATGCCGCCGAAACAGTTATTTCTGCATCTAGAAGCTTCACAATGGATGAGCAAGGCGCAAGAGGAAAAATAACAGATGTGGAGACTAATGTTGCATATACTAATTTTTATGTAGATACTATATTTGGATTGTTTAGCTCTAGTAAAGAAGTGAGAGGCAATAAGTCCTTTTACAAAGCCAGTGTTACTAGTGTATCAGATGGACAAGGTGTATCCGATGTATATTTAAACAATGTTGTAGGCCAAGTTGGTATTTTAAATTCTGCTTCCGACACTTCTGCTATAGGATACGTCACTGGACAAAATACAACTTCTGTAGGATTGCATAGTATAGATGGAACTTTTTTATCTTCCGAATTGGTATATAGATTTAGTGCGTATGAAATAGCTCTTCAAGTTATTAGAAGAGTTGTAGGGTTAACTACACCTTCTGAATCTAGATACCAAACCCTGTGGGAAGATATTATATCTATAGAAGAGAATAATCCTTATGATTGGGGGTTATCCGATGTTTTAGATTTACTAAAGTTCCACATTTTTGGAAGAGTATCGAACAATACTGCTATGCAGTTATTAGGGCAATATGCCACTGATAAGTTCTTTATTAAAACTGTAAGAGAGGAACTGATATCCCCACCAAGAGATTCCAATGGTACAATAATTGAACTAGATAAAGTCTTTATCGATAACGTATCTGAAGGACAAGACGCAGCATTTGAACCAGGCTCTTTAGAAAATGAAGAAGATATTTTCTTATACACTGATCTACTTGGTGATGAGAATGTTAATGGAGTTAGATTTACTGATATTGAAATGACCGGCGAAGGTGCAGGTATTGGATTTTTAGATAGTATTGATGTTATTCATTATGAACTCAAAGGCTATGACGGATCAACGGCAAATAGAAACATCTATATTGTAGATGTGGTTGAAGATGTTTCAACCTTATTTACTGATGGTGATGGACTTACTTTAACGAGGATTGACGGATCAACAGTCACTGGAAGTATTGAAGTCTTAGATTCAGCTTGGGTTCAATATGATGTTACAGATGATACTACATCCACGTTAAATAAGATCATCGTATCGGTAGACGCTTCTGTAACAACACTATTGCCTTGTGAGACACTTACTGGCCCAGGCCCAGATAATAACGTTACAGGGATCATTAAGGTTTCTCCAATAGAAAACATTATTTTAAAAAATAGTACTATTGTTCAAGGAGATTATTCTTCTGTTGCTCCTACTTCTGCCACTATGGACTTTACTGACTTAGGTAGTGATATGTATAGTAGCGTTGTAGAATGGGTTTCAGATAATACCAATAGTAGAGTTTATGTCAAACTAGACGGTGACTTATTTGATTCGGCTAACACATTTTCATCATCAGAGTTTTACGCAAAAGTTCTAATTAATGTAGATAACCTTGTATATCTTCGTTTAGGTGTTCTTGATGTTGTTGATACTAGAGTTGGCTCACAACCTTCACAGAGTATTACCTTAGATGGTGGCGGATTTGCTGGTGGCGATCCAGTACAAGCCGCACAAGCACTATTGGATTATGACGTTGTTTCGGGATATGTAGTTGACACTACAGTCACTGATCCAGGTTCGAACTATTATAGTTATCCAAATATCCCATCTTCTTATGCTTGGACTACAGACAATTGGACAGGGGTGCAAGGCGGATTACCTCTACTTAGCATTAATGTAGACTTTGGATATGGATTTGGATTGAGGCCACACGGAGATCAAGGAACACCACTAGAAGATATTCTAAGATCAGGTACTTTTACTATTGGTACTATCACTTCACTAACAAACGTTAACCCAGGTCAGTTATACAATGCTGATCCATTCATCAATGTTATAAATCCTTATATTGCAGCATTTAAAAAGGCAAACTACGTATTTAAGATTGAACTTTTGTCTGATAATCCATTCTTAGTTGGAGAAACTGTGACACAAACGGTTTCGAATATTCAATCATCGAAGGGTAATGTCATAAGTTCAAGATCAGATGAACTAAGTATAGAGAGAACTAACTTTGCTATGACCATTACTGATGGAGTGGAAATAGTTGGTGGTACTTCAGGCGCAAGAGCACAGGTTACATCTGTAATAAATACTGACATTGATTATTGGGGTACTAATGCTAATGTGACCGGAGATGTTGTTGTTGCAACAGGGGTTGCAACAGATATTGAAGTCGTATCTTCTGGATTTGGGTATAACCAAGATGAAGCCGTTACTATGGTATCTGCTAATGACACAAACGACTTTGTTATTACGGGTCAGACCCAACTAGTAAACCAAGGTACAGGAAGCGGATTCTGGAGAACCTTTAACTCTCATCTAAACTATGATAAGAAAATAAGAGATAATGATTTTTATCAAGAATTCTCTTATCAAGTTCTATCTGGACAATCTATAAATAGATACGAAAGAATATTAAAAGATACTCTGCACGTAGCAGGAACAAAAATGTTTGGTGGTGTCGTATATGAGAGTGCAGTTTCTGGATCGGCAGAGGTAGAGGCAAAAGTTGATCAAGTAGCCCTAATTGAGTATCAGTTAGGTGATTTGACTAACAGTATTGAAGGCATTGTATCTCAAGATGGGCAGCCAATATTGGTAACAAAAGAAATTATTAGAGAAGTAGAAGAATAAGGATTCTAAAATGGCAGTAGGCGTAGGCATAGCAGACATCGGTAGTACCTCCACAGCGAATACTAACGATTTATTTATTTTGGGAGTGCGTAGTGAAACCGTTGATGGTAATGGAGCAACCATTGTATCGTATGATACCCAAGGGATAACATTCGGTGACTTGCAAAGTAGCACCCCTTTCATCGATTTAACTGACCTCTCTACTATTGAAGTTGAGGCTACAGTATATAATGATGCTGGGGGAATAGCGTATGACAATACAACAGGCGCATTCACATTAACAAAACCGTATCTAAGATCAAACACTGAGATTTGGGCATTGATATCTGCCTCTGATGCCAAAATCACAGTTGTGAATGGAGTTATTGGTTTAGGTTCAGTGAGCACTACAGATATCTCTGAAGGTGATAAGCTATTCTATACGAATGCAAGAGCAACTTCTGCTGCACGTTCTGCCATTAGTGTATCAGGTACTCTAGTATACAATAGTTCTACAGGAGTAGTAAGCTATACCGAAAGAACAGATTCAGAAATCCGTGAACTAATATCAGGCGGATTAGGAGTCAGTTACGATGAAAGTAACGGAGAGATATCCATACCGCAAGAAATAGGAACTTCTTCTAGTGTAACTTTTGGAGACATCACTGCCCCTAGCTTATATACTGCTCCAGGGAATGAGTCGACTGGAGGTATTTTTATTACTGATAACGCCATTAAGTTCGCCAATAGAAGTGGCGGATCAGGAAATAACTGGGTTGGTGTTATTAATCAATGGAACTCACAGTCATATCAAAGACTTGATATTGGCGCAGGGGATGGACTTACTTCTAGTGGTGTTGTACCACAAGGAGCTTTCTCATCCTACTATGGTCCACAAGATGTAAATCATCCAAATGAAATAATAAACAATGTAAGAGATGGTTCCATTCAGAAAGAGGCAGGTGGCTGGTACTCTAATGGTCAATTCCACGCCGAATATAGCGCCACAATCGGCACCGATTTAACTGTAGGTGGAATTGTATTTGCTGAACTGCAGGGTCAAGCATCAACAGTAGCCAGTTTAGGAAACTTTGACACTAATAACTTATCAGAAGGTAGTACGAATCAATACTTCACTAATGCACGTGTAGTAAGCGCTCTTTCAGGGGCTAATACTGATAATTTATCAGAAGGCAATAACCTATACCACACTAATGCACGTGTAGATGCTCGTATTGCAGCAGCAGACATAGGCGACATTGGAAATGTAGATGCATCTAATCCAGTTGATGGTGCTGTACTTAGCTATAACAACTCTTCAAATGAATGGCAAGCAGTTGCTTCTAAAGACAATCTACCTCTTGGAACTATACAGTGGTATGCAGGGCAAGCGGATAACATTCCTGCAGGTTGGTTAGAATGCGATGGTTCACAAATCACAGCAACATACCCAACATTAAGACAGTTTTTGATTGATAATAGTTTACCTTATGGACAATCTGGCGGAAATCCACTACTCCCTGATTTGAGAGGCCGCTTTGCACGTGGCTATCATCCATCATCTTCCATAGGAAACTCCCCATATGTAACAGCGGTAGGGGCTTCTCAAGCTGATGCTTATAAAAGACACACTCACCCTGCAGGAACATTAGAAACTAGTGAAGCAGGATTGCATACACATACTGTTAAGGGTAACGATGGTGGAAAAAATGGTGCACAATTAACTGCTCCGTTCATTCGAAATGATGATGCGGAAACACTTGCTACAGACCCTCAGTCAATACAAGCAGCAGGAAATCACACCCATACTCTAACAGGATCGACTGGAGATTCCCCTCCAACTACAATATCTTATCCGGGATTGGAAACTAGACCAACAAATATTTCCTTTGTTCCGATCATTAAAGCTTGGGGGTCACTCCTAAATACTGCTAATCTTGGGCAAGCCGATATTGCGGGATTGGTGGACAATATAGCGTCCCAATCTCAGGCTCAAACTGGAACTGACAATACTCACTTTATGTCGCCACTTCGCACAAAACAAGCGATAACTCAGAACCTCAATACTACTGTTAAGGCTTGGTCGAAATATTCAACCACCACACCATCTGTTTTAGGATGGGTGAACGGTACTCATTATCATATTTCAGGACAATCTATAGATACCAGAACAAATACATCGTTTAGTCATAAAAGAGTTTATAACGATACATTAGATATAAAAACGGTTAGAAGCGGTGGCTATGTTATTGGGAAACACGAAGCAGTTTGGTTTGATTTAGGAAAGATGTTGTATGACTATCCTGATAATCAGGATATGACTATGGATGATATGCCTGATAGTTGGAATATCACATTTAAGATGAACGCTAATAAACACGGGCTTCTTTCAGGCGATGAACTCATCATTGATAACTCTTGGTATGGAAACAACTATGGAACTGGATTTTGGTTTCAGTTATCTGATGTGAATGGTGTTACTAGGCTTTTGTTTCGTATGAAAACAGATGGTTATGCATCTCTACAAAAAGCTGCAAATAACAGCAATTCGTATATTAAACCTGAAGATGGAACGTTCAACTTATACTTTACGAAACATAGTTCTTTTTAGTATAGATAAATATATAGAATACAATAGGAAGTAGATACCTAATGCCTAAACTTATTACACCAAACTTTAGAACTCATATGGCAGAACAGCTATTCGAATCTGTAACTGAATCTGCTAATACGATATACTATGCTTTCGCCGCTAAATCCACAGAGTGGGAAAATGATTCTGTGCCTGAATCAAATGGGAACTCAGTTAGAAAATCCTATTATGATATTTATGATCAAATGCTTTTCGGCAAACGTTTGGGTAAAACTGACATTCGATATATGATTAAAAAGCGTCTTTGGACTAGTGGAAGTATTTATGAACCGTTTGATATTGAAACTGAAGATTTGGATAATAAAGACTTTTATGTAGTGAGTCAAGAGAATAATACTCAGTCACAAACGATTGATTATTCAGTATTTAAATGTTTAAACAATAACAATGGCGCTGCATCTACCGTCTCCCCAAAAAGATCAGAAGTTACCGCAAGTGACGATTTATATCAAACTGCTGATGGATACCAATGGAAATGGATGTTCACTATTCCTACAGCAGTATATAATAAGTTTGCTACCTCTTTATATGTTCCCATAGAACCAAATGCTAATGTTCAAGCAAACTCTGTTAATGGATCAATAGAAGCTTATAAAATCGTTGATGGTGGTCGTGATTATAACTCATATGCTAAAGGGTATGTTAAAACGGGTTCTGTTGCGGGTAACACTCAGTTTATTTCATTATCAGGTTCTACAGGAGTTCAACTTACATTAAATACTGTATCGGGATTAGATTTCGAAAAAGTAAATATTAGTGGTGATGTTAATACTTTTGGTATTATAACTAGTATTGATGCTCCAAGGTCTAGAATAAGCTTATCGGGTATTGTTGGAGCCTTCCAAATAGGTCAGACTATTACAAACGGAACTGTCACAGCTAACATCACTGCAGTCGATTATGAAATAGATTCTCTATCTGCAAATACTGACTTTTATAAAAACTCTTCTATCTATATTCGTTCAGGAAGAGGAGCAGGTCAACTTCGCATAGTAGAAGAATATATTGTTACGGGAGACGAGAGAAGAGTCTTATTGGATAGAGACTTTGCTACAACTTTAGACTCCTCTTCTATTTTTGAAATCACTCCTAGAATAAGAGTGACTGGAGACGGTGTTGGCGCTGAAGCTATTGCGATCATTGATCCAGAGCAACAAAACAAAATAAAAAGTGTTGAAGTTATTAGTAAGGGATTAGGGTACACCTTTGCCGATATTGCGATTATTGCTAATACTGGATATGTTGATGTATCTGGTAATAATAATATAATTGAAGCGGCTACTGCAAATGTTGTTCCTTTGCTTTCACCAAAAGGTGGACACGGCTCTGATCCAGTTAATGAGCTTTTTGGGAATCGTGTGGGTATTTCCTTAGAGTTTGATGGATCAGAAGGCGGAAATATACCCACTGATAATGCTTACAGAAAAATAGGTATTATTAAAGAACCTTTGTTTGCAAATGTAGAAATAGCAGTAGAATCAAACGATGGCACTGTTAACCCCACATCATATACAGATGGTGAAACTATTGTAAAATATGATACTAGAGATTCGAATATTGTTCTAAAAACATTTGTATATGCTTTAGGTAGATACCAAGACGTTATAGTAGCAAATACTGATGCATTTTCAGTAGGAGATACGGTTTATGGGTATTCTCTAAACGGATCAGATGATGATACTCAAGATATTATAGGAACTGTTCGTTCTATAGATGCACCAAACAATAAAGTCCTTATTCTAAAAAATCCAAACTATTCTAGCACTGATAGCTTTGGAGGGTCTGATTACTTATCCACTACAATATCAGTAGGGACATTTACTCCTAGCATTGGAGATGAAACTCAGACTACGACAATCACAAGTGCAGCTTATACGTATTCTGGAACAAACGTAAACTTAAGTGGTAGCGACAACTTTAATAATACTTTTGGGTTTAAAACCGCAAGTAGCGATTTGCCGTTAGATTACGAAGTCTTCTTAAATAACTTGAACGTTACGTATGAAGATTTTGAAGGTGGATTTTTCACAATCGGGAATGAGTTCGAAATCTTAACTCTTGGTAATACGGATTGGAATGATGCAGCAGGAACAAGTGGGGTAACCTATGGTGTAGGAGACACATTCACTGCAACTACTATTGGAGATGGAAATGGTACTGCAAGAAACTATATTGGAAATATAACGGTAGGAGTAGATAGTGTAAATCTTGGGTCTCTTAATGTTTCAGAAACTGATACTGTTTTTGTGTATGTAAAATCTAATACAGAAACCTTTACTGCAGATAACTTGACCACAGGCTCTACTGGCAAAGTTAGCAACAGAACAGTTACTAGACTTCGACTTGAGGATGTTAGAGGAACATTCTCGTTAGGAGATACTGTTGTTGGACTAACCTCTGGAATCAAGTCTACAATATCAAATGTTTTCTCTAACGTGGCGCTTCTGGATCAAAGGCTTAGTTTTGTTGTAGAAAATTCTATAGAAGTAACTACTGGATTCTTTGAAGGACAATATTTAAAACAGATAACAACAGGTGCAGAAGGTTATGTGCATAGCATAAATAGAGATAGTAATGGTAATGTAATTCGTATTAATCTAACCGAATATAAAGGAACCTTTAATATTTCAGATACCTTCGGAAATCAAGAATATATTCAGGGTACTAATGGATCAAGTGCTAAACTAACAGCTAGACAGTATCCAAGTTTAGAATATGGTTCCGGGGAAGTTATATATGTAGAAACATTCCAACCTATACAAAGAGCAGAAACAAGCACCGAAAAATTAAAACTCATTATTGAATTCTAAGAGGTTTACCACAGATGGGCATATCAAAAGATTTAAGTCAAACACCTTATTTTGACGATTACAACGAAGATAAGAACTTCCATAGAGTTCTATTTAAACCAGCCACTGCTGTTCAAGCACGTGAACTTAATCAAATGCAAACCATTTTGCAAGATCAAGTTGAACGGTTTGGGGAAAATATTCTCATAGATGGAACCATTATTTCAGGTGGTAACTTTATAGAAATAAACCCACTACCATTCGTCAAGGTTTTAGATAACGATACAGACAACCGCCCAATTGTCCTTACGAACTATGTTGGTCTAAGACTTCGTGGTAAAACTTCTGGTGTTACAGCTAGAGTTGTTACCTTCAAAGCAGGATTTCAATCACAAGTAAATAAGAACACTCTTTATGTAAAATACACTTCTGCGAATGCTACTGATGACCAATCAATATTTGATACTGCTGAACAAATTGAAGTCTTGAACAATGATGATACCATTGCAGTTACTTTGACTGTTGCAGGAACACGTGATGCAAATCCAGTTGGTGATGCATATGGTATTACCTGTGGTGAAGGAGTTCTATTTCAAAAGGGACACTTCATTAGATTTTATGAACAGATTGGTATAGTATCACGCTATGATACTGTCCCTACAGGTATTGTCATTGGATTTAAGATAACTGAGACTGTAGTAGACTCCTTCCAAGATACCTCTTTGCTTGATAACTCATCAGGATTTAATAACGAGCAAGCACCTGGAGCAGATAGACTAAAACTGACTCCAGAACTAGTTGTATACACTCTTGCTGAAGCTGCTGCAGTAGAAAACTTTTTTATTGTACAGGAATATCAAAATGGTCGTATTATTAGAAGAAATGATAGGACTAAGTTTAACTCTATTGGACAAGAAATGTCTCGTAGGACTTCAGAAGAATCTGGAAACTACGCATTAAATCCATTTTCAGTATCTATAGATGAGCACCCTAGCGATACAAATAAAGTGTCTTTGGGTATTGGTTCAGGTGTTGGATATGTAGAAGGAAATCGTGTAGAAGTATTAAGTGAACTTAAAGTTGATATTGATAAAGCCACGGATTCATTTGGTGTTGAACAGCAAAACGTCACAACGTTCTATGGAAGCTATTATAACTTAAGTGCCGTACAGGGCGGTTGGGCCGATCTTGTTTCAGAGATGGGGTTAGTTAATCTAAAGAATGGTAGCGCAGCAACTGTTGGTACAGCACGTGTAAGATCAATACGTGCATTATCTGATACGGAGTGGAGATTGTACATATTTGATGTTCAAGGAGACGCTGTTAATACTGCAGAAACTCTAGAGCACCCAACAATAGCCACAACAAATGCAACTATATCTTTAGATCAAAATGGAAATTCTGAGAATATTAAGTTTCCAGATAAAAAGGAAATGGTTTGGGGTCTTGGTAAATCAAATATCAAAGAGATTGTTGGAACTCCTGACTATACCACATATGCCGCTACAACTCTTACGACAACAAATAGCACTGGTATTGGAGATATATCTCCCGGAGATTGGTTTTGGAGAGACACTGCAGTAGATAGCATTTTGGCAAAAGATTATATTATTATAGAAGATGTTTCTGGGACAATAGTTCCATCTTCAGATATAACCATTGAACAAGTAGGAACAGACAATGAAACTAACAGAGCATTCAATGTAAGTGCTCATTCTACTACTGATCAGAGCTATAATGTTCTTATTCCGGTAAAAAGAAAAGTTACTCCTGCGACTAAAGAGATAGAAACTGTATATGTGAGAGTTGATGCAAGTTCTCATAGTGACTTGACATCTGGCCTATACTCTCTTAAAGTGCCTGATGCTCTTGAGATTAAAAATATTTGGAAGGGGTCTACTACATCTTTCACAGTTGCTGATGCTGCAACTGATCCATCTATAGTTAATGTTACTAATCAATACAAACTAGTAAGAAACCAAAAAGATTCTTATTACGATTTCTCTTATATAAAGAAAAAATCATCAGCAGTATTTAGTGGAACTGACACTCTTTTGATTGAAGTTAGAGTGTTTAAGGAATCTGGATCATCTACGGTTGGATATTACACTGTCGATAGTTATCCGGTGGATGATACTACAGTATCAGAAACCACCCTGAAAACTCAAGATATTCCTTCATATATGAGCGAAAATGGGATTATTCATAGTCTCAGAGATTCTATAGATTTTAGACCATATCCTAGTGGAGTCGCATACAACACGACAGACGCTGCAGCTTTGGTGGTAAACGATAGCATAGAAACATTAAGAGCAGGTATCACATTTGGCTATCCATTATACGCACCTTCTCCAAGTGGAGTATTTGAAAGTGATTATAACTATTATGTTGCACGTAGAGACAAGGTTTTTATTGATGAGAATGGCGCTATAAGAACTATCCAAGGACCGTCTTCAGATATTCCTATGCCGCCAACTGATCCTAATAAAGGTATGGTTGTGGCAGAGGTGTTTGTTACCCCGTTCCCATCTTTACCCTCTTCCGTAGCTAACCGTACAGATCATCCTGAATATGCTATTGGGTTCACAAAGCCTAATAATAGAAGATATACAATGAAAGATATTAACGGTTTAGACAAACGCATTAAGCAACTAGAGTACTACACGGTATTGAATGCATTGGAAAAGGATGCTGAAGAATATATCATTCAAGACGCAAACGGTTTAAATAGATTTAAAAACGGTATCTTCGTAGATAACTTTAGAAACCTTTTGAATGCCGATTTAAGTGATCCTTCATTCTCTGCATCAGTAAGTAAAACAAGCAAAGAACTATCACCTCGTATTCACCAATATTATTTAGATATGAAAGTTGATTCCACCTCTAATGTAGCTAAACACAAAGACATTACTACATTAAACTACGGTACTCCTGAAGTGTTCTTGGATCAGCCATTTGCGACAAAAACAAAATCTTGTACAACTGATTTCTATCGTTGGACAGGAACGATGAGGATTTATCCTGAGTATGATGGTGGGGCAGATGTTACAATCGCACCTGATATTCAACTTCCTGACGGTGGTTTGGTGGAAGCATTTACCGGGTTCACTGAGGCACTTGGTGAGCTATCTCTGTTCCAAGATCAAAGAGAAGTGCTTAATAGTACTACTGCAAGATTGAATCTAGGTACAACAAGTACTACTAGTGGTCGCACAACTACTACTACTAGAACTTTTCAAAATGAAACTACAACTAACTTTAAAACTACAACACAAAATATGGACGTTAGTACTGCAGAAGACGTAACTTCTACTGTAGTGGGAGATTTTGTGACAGATGTTTCATTTAGACCATTTTTAAGATCACAGGATGTTGAGATCGAAATATTTGGTATGATGCCAAATAAAAGAGTATATTTTTACTTTGATGAAGTTGACGTTAATGCTAGTATTGCCCCTGCACAAATACTGACTGATGATCAGCTTGAAGCAAATGAAGCAAATCAAATACAAAATAGGTTGGTTAGAACTGGTAAATTTAGTTCCACTAACGCTATTAAAGCAAACAGTAACGGTGTTGTAAGAGCAATATTCCGTATACCTTCTGAAACTTTCTATGTAGGGGATAGAAAGTTAGAAGTTACTTCTGCTTTCCAATATCAAGATGTTTCTAATGCAGAGACTTATGCTATTAGAACCTATCGTGGATTTAACTTTTCTGGCTCAAAAGCCTCACTCACATCTGCTCCAAGAATGCCAGTGTTTAACTTTAATACTGCTGAAACGACTTCAACAGAAGTGACAAGAGGCGCATCTTGGTCAACATCTTCAAGCGTTACACAACCAGCTCCTTCTAGCGGTGGTGGAGGCGGCGGTGGTAAGTCTGATCCAATTGCTCAAACTTTCTGGGTCGATCAAGCATCTACATCCGACACTGTTATCCAAGTCCCTTCTGTTGATGTGTACTTCTCTTCTAAATCTTCCACTGGAAACGGAGTGACAGCCCAGATTTATGAAACTGTAAATGGATACCCAGGAAATACAATGGTCACGTATGGCGCAGCAAGACTTGAAGCAAGTCAAGTCAACGCTGATCAGGGTAATAGCGGAAATTCTTTGACACCAACCAAGTTCACATTTGACAACCCTGTAACTTTAGGTGTTGGTCGTGAGTATTGTGTTATTATACAACCTGATGGTAATGATCCAGATTATCGTGTATGGACTGCTAAAACGGGTCAAAATGATGCTATTTCAGGATTGCCTGTTTCGCAAAACGTAAGCGCAGGGGTCTTGTTTACATCAACTAATAAACTTGCTTGGACACCATACCAAGATGAAAATCTTGCTATGACCATCTATAAAAATGTCTATAACGTAGCTAGTGGTACAGTAACATTAGCCAACAGAGATCACGACTTCTTAGATATCTCATCCTATGCGGATGGTCCATTCATTAAAAATGAAACTGTATTTAAAATAACAAGTGAAGCAAATAGAACATTTTCTTCAGACACTATTACATTCACTGCAGGAAGCAGAACAGCTACGTGCGCTACCTCAACAACCTTTGACTTAGTTAACTCAGGTGATAATATTGTTGTAGATTATGGTGTTGGACAAACTCCAAGATATCAGGCATTTAAGATTGAGGCAAAAGGAACACCTAGCGTTGGTGGAGAACTAACTCTAGAACAACCAGCAATCCTTTCAAACTCAGATGCTACATTCTATAATACCGTTGTTGGAACTATGGATTATTTTTATGAAAGTAAAATCGATTTGCTCGCTAGAATGATCCTAATAGACTCATCTGCTGATGGGAACTCTGTTGACAATGGAGATAAGTTTATTGATGGAGATACTATAAGAGGTGTCGAATCTGAAGCATATGGCATAGTGGGAACAGTTACCGATCTACCAGTAAATGCTTTGAATATGAATCTTTATAAGACAGATTATAATAGAACTAGAACTGGGTTTAAGTTGTACAAAGACTCATCTACTACAGAGGATTTAACTCCTGGTATAACAACTCATTTAAATAAATCCTTATATGAGATTAAAAGTAAAAGTAATCTAACATCTAGTGATATACCATTTAAGGTCGAAGTTGCTTTGGAAAATCTTGTAAGCTCTAATGAAAGTAAAGATTCGAGTCCAGTATTTGACCACGAAATCACAAACGCTCACCTAGTTGAATACGTAGTGAATAATGACGATACAGGAGAAGAGGGTAGTCAAGGAAATGCTGATAGTAAATATATCACTTCTATGATAACTCTAGCTTCAGATATGGATGCGAGCGATTTGAGTGTTCTATTAACTGCATATAAACCTATTGGGACTGATATTAAAGTATATGGTAGATTACAAAACAGTGCTGATCTTCGTTCCTTTAGTGGCGTCGAATGGACAGAGTTAGAAAAGGATGATGTTAGTAATATAACCTCATCTTCTGCAAACAGATTTGATTTTAAAGAAATAGGATTTAGAATCCCAGAAGGATCGGCTGTTGACGCAGGTGGTGCTAAAAGAGTAGATCAAGATTCTATGAACTACATCATAGGTGGAAGTACCTTTACAACATATAAATATTTTGCGATAAAAATAGTTTTGACCACTTCTGAGCAATATTCTATACCAAGGGTAAAAGATATGAGGGCCATAGCACTTGCATAATGAAGATATTTACTTACAATCTGATCATCCAGACTTTAAAAGAGATCAGAAAACTAATGCCCTATTGAACACTAACACTAGGGCATTAGCTGAATATAAAGCAAGAAAAAATGCTGTTGGTAGGATTGACACGGTAGAGAATGACCTAAATAATATGAAGCAAGATATAAACGAAATCAAAAGTCTATTACTCAAGATACTAGAAAAAGAATAAGGTAAAATAAAATGGCGAAGAAGACCGAATATTTAAACGCTAATCTTACTTATGAAGACACATTCTCTAAGGTTGTCGAAACTATTAATGAAATACAGTATGATTTAGCGACTTCAGTTGTTACCACATCACCTCAAGGTCAACCCGACTTAGATAATGGTGGTCAAACAAATGGTAATACGCATATAAACGGTATTTTATCTTCTAACACTGCTACAGCAATAGATGGTATTAGAGGTGGTACGGTCTCCACTTCAGATACATTGCACGTCCTTAGTGACGCTTCTTTCGAAGGTGCCAATGTTGTAATAACTTCAGGCACATCTACTTACATTAAAGACACTCTTTCAGTATCAGCAAATGCCACGTTTACTGGAAATACCTTTTCTGTTGACGTATCAAATACAGCTACTATAGATGCTGCAAACAATATTGCGATTATTTCTCCTGATATTGATGTAGACTCTGCTGTTGTTACAATCGGAACAGATGGAACTGATAGTGTAACAGTGAACTCAGACACCTCATTCACAGCAAATGTTGTAATCGGATCAGACAGCGCAGATCAACTAGATGTTAACTCAATAACTGATTTGAATGCAAATGTAAACGTAGACGGTATTCTGACAACTACTAATAATGCTACATTTGGGTCTGATGCTACTGATACCTTTGATGTTAACTCAACTGCAGATTTTAATGCGGCGGTAAACGTAGATGGTATTCTAACAACTACCAATAGCGCAACTATTGGCTCTGATGAAACCAATACTCTTACTGTAAATGCTACAACTACTTTTAACTCAAATACTACAATCGGTGATGATGCTTCTAATGATATCGACATTCTAACAGTTAATGCCAATACTCAGTTCAATAATGACGTGTATATTGGATCAGACGGTGCAGACGCATTATCGGTAAACGCAGAAACAACCTTTAACTCAAACGTCACTATTGGCGACACCACAGATGGTGTTGATAATCTTACCGTAAATGCTAATACTACATTCACTGATGATGTTGCTATTGAAGAAACTCTTACAGTAAATGGAGACACTACTTTAGGTGATGACATTGCTGTTGATACAGTAACTCATACTGCTAACACTGTACTTGGTGGCGAACTTCACGTCACAGGACAAACAAAACTAAATGGTAATGCAACCATTGGTAACGCTGATACAGACACTATGACTGTTGAAGCTACTACAACCTTCAAAGCTGATGTGACTATTGGTGATACTACAGACGGTGCTGATACTCTTACTGTTAATGCTAATACTTTCTTTACTGATGATGTTGATATTGAGGAGTCGTTGACAGTTGATGGGAATACTATCCTTGGGACAGACACTAATACTCAACTAACTGTTAATGCTAATACTGAGTTTAAAGATAAAGTCGATATGGACTTGTCCTTAAACGTCGATGGTGCAGTGACATTAAACACTACATTAGACGTAGATGGCGCAACAACACTTAATGGTAATGTAACTTTAGGCGATGATGCTGATGATACTGTTACTGTTGAAGGAAATACCGTATTCAATGCAAACGCTACTTTCGATGATGCTATTATTGCAAACGGAAATACTACCATCGGTTCTGCTAACGATGATGTACTAACAGTAAATGCCAATACCACATTCGTAGATAAAGTTGTCGTATCAGAAACACTATCTGTAACTAATGCTGCATCTTTTGCTAATACCGTTTCAGTGACAGGTGCTGCAACCTTTTCTGATACCGTTACTGTGACAAATGCAACATCTCTTAACGGTGATATTACTTTAGGAGATGCTGCTGACGATGAGTTAATAGTAAATGCAAACACTGGATTTGTAAATAACGTCGAAATCGGCTCTGATGGTACTGATGCCTTAAACGTAAATGCAACATCCACATTTAACAATAACGTAACCATTGGTTCTGATGAGAACGACACTCTTACAGTAAACTCCAACACTACATTCACTGATGATGTTGATATTGAAGAAACTCTTAACGTAGACGGTAATGTCACACTAGGTACGGTGAACTCAGGAGATGCCACACTCACTGATACAACAGTTACAGTAAACTCTAACACTACAATCAACTATGACACAACAGTCAATGGTACGTTTTCGGCTAATGGTGACACAGATATTGGCACTGACAACACTAATACTTTAGATGTAAATGCAACTGCAGATTTTAATGCATCAGTAAACGTTGATGGTATTCTAACAACTACCAATAGCGCAACTATTGGCTCTGATGGCGCAGACATATTGACGGTAAACGCAACTGCAAATCTAGTATCAAACACTACTATTGGTAATGATGGTAGTGATGAGCTAGTAGTAAACGCAAATACTGGATTTGTAAATAATGTTCAAATCGGTTCAGACAACAGTGATGAGTTAATAGTAAATGCTAATACTGAGTTTAAAGATAAAGTTATCGTATCAGAAACATTAGATGTGACTAATGCGGTATCGTTTGCCAATACCTTTACGGTAACAGGCGATACTACGCTGAACAGTGACTTATCTGTATCAGGCACTTCTTCACTAAATGGCGATGTTGATTTGGGTAACGCAGCCACAGATACTATTACCTTTACGGGTGAAGTAGACAGTGACATTCTTCCTTCTGCAAATGTCAGTCATAATATTGGGTCTTCTGATGATCAGTGGGACAACATTTATGTTGAAGACACTCACGTTTCTGCAAATACAAATACCAACAGAGTTGTCATCAAGAATGCTGATTCAGAAATCGTAGTAAGCAATATTGACGATCAGTCAGTGGCTCACGGTTCTCTTACAGTACAGTTTGATCACGCAAACACTGGTGTGGCAAATGTTGAAACTGTAACCTTTACATCAACTACTATTGAGCCTGTTACTAATGAGGGTATATCATTAGGAACTAGTTCAGCAAACTTCTTAGAAAGTTATATCGCAGACTCTCATATCGACAAAGTTGATACTGATATTATCTCTTCCAATACAGTAACCTTAAAAATTGATAATACAACAGAATCAGCAATAATCGAGATGCACTTGATTGATGATCCTGAAAATGGATATGAATCTGTTGTCGATATTACAGCAGATTCAGTAAACGTCATAGGTCCATTCACAGTGAGTGGTGGAGTAATACTAGGTGATGCAGAAACTGATCTTCATACTATTAATGGCGATACCACTTTTACACACGATGTTGTAATAAATAAAACCCTTACTGCTACTAGTTCAGTAACTCTAGGCGAAGTTGAAGCTGATCTTCATACTATTAACGGTGACACTACATTCTCCCACGATGTCGCTATTAATCAAACACTAACAGTTACTGAGGGTTCAACATTAGAACAAGATGTTATTTTAGCTAGTGGTACGACTAGTGCGAGCATTATTCCTACTGCTAACACTAAAGGGGCTGACACTAATGATGTAGCTAATGGATGGTCAAATATTGGTTCGTCTACAAAGTATTTTAGAAACATTTATGTGGACACTATCAACTCACCAAACTTCAGAATTCGTGACTTAAACGACACAAGTTCTTCTGATCCTGTTGTTGCTGATAATAATAAAGTTTATGCATACAATTCTACTAGTCAAGAATTTGAACTACAATCTGTAGCCGCTCTTGCCAGCCAAGGTATCACTACAGGTGATTTAAATGATGTTTCAATAACCTCATTAGCTAATGGTCATATTTTATATGCTGTAGATACTGATATCGCTGCGCCTATTCAGAATGTAGAGTTGGAAATAAACATTATATCAGATGCTGTGACGTATGACAAAGGTGCGGGGTCATACTCAATAGGTATTGGTGAGGGCGCTCTAAGTTCTTTAGCAATCGATGGGGATTATAATTCGGCGCTTGGTAAAAATGCTCTTGGAGCACTGACAACTGGCGACAACAACGTTGGTTTAGGTTCAGGCGCAGGTTCCAACCTAACAACAGGTTCGGGTAACATCTATATTGGTAGATCAGTTCAGGCGACTTCTAACAGTAAGTCTAATGAGATTGTTATTGGCACATCATCCATAACCGACTTTAAGTTGGGGACAATCCTAACAGCTAATACTACTAAATTAGCTGTTGCTACAAATCGTGAACTTACTGCTAATACAGCAACTCTATCAGGAACATTAGCGCTGAATAACTCAGATGCACTGTCTTTTGAAGATGGTAAACATTGGATTACCCATAATGATGATGGTGGAAACTTTAACATTCGTGTGGGTCATTATGACAATGCGGCTGGTCACGCAGAATCTACAGAAGCAGGATATGCTTTCCACGATCTTTGGGATCAAACTGCTGGGACCAAAAAGTTCAATATTTCCGACTCTTCATTGACCGTTGAAGATACTGATGATGCTGATTTTTCGTGGCGTACACAAATCAAATATGATAATAATAGTGTCGAACTTTCCTATCAAGGCGCTAAAGTTATTGAGACTGTTTCTGGTGGAGTTTCTGTTACAGGCACACTCGCCACATCCAGTAACGTAACTGTTGGTGGCGACTTAACGGTAACAGGAAACTTAGAAGTCCAAGGTACACGTACATTTATTAATACCACAACACTTGATGTTGAAGATAATATTATTGTTCTGAACAAAAACTACTCTGGAGATGGTGGAAGTGGAGCATCTAACGCAGGTATTGAGATTGAGCGTGGGACTGCAGCTAATGTGTCTCTACTATTTGACGAAACTACTAACCGTTGGTCATTTACAAATGACGGTTCAAACTATCATACGTTTGCGACATCTGCAGAACTAGAGAAGTTCAAAACCATTTCTGTCAACAGTAACGGAAGTGCCGCAAATAATATAGTAGCTGATGCGAGAACAGATACTCTTACTATTGACTCAGCCCCAAATATTATTTACGATACAGATAATACAACACCATTATACACTACAAATGGTATCGATCTTTCTACAAGTGCAGACACGCTCACTATAAGCCACGCTGACACGTCATCAATCAAAGCAACCGCTAACAACGGAGTTTGTGGTACTGCAGGTATAACATCACTTACCGTAGATAATTATGGACACGTTACAGCAGTATCCACAGCAACTCTTGATAACTATGTTAAGTGGAAAGCTTCTGCTAATGGTGTAACATCTGATATAACCTCTTCAGATACCCTAACAATCACTGGCGGTAATGGTATTGATGCTTGGTTTGCCTCAACAGACGATGATATTTTAAATATCAAAAATACAAAACCATTTGATAAACTTATCATCAAAGGTAATGCTGTAGGAACAAAGGATATCACCAACAGTGATCAGATCACCTTCTTCGGTGACTCAGATATAACAGTTACTGTTTCCAATACTTCTGCTACTGATTTTAAAGTAAATGTTGATCACGACAATATTACTAGATCAGATACTACTTCAGCTGACGCACCAAGTTATAGCGGAAACTTCGAAGCGGTTACAAGTGTAGTTACAAATGCTAGAGGTCACGTAACAGCTATTGATGTATCTACAATATCTTTACCTGCTATATATTCCCTTCCAATAGCAACACCATCTATTTTGGGTGGTATTAAAGTCGGTTCAGGTCTTACTTCAGATGCAAATGGTACTCTATCGATAACTTCTTTAGCTATGCATCGTGCTATCGTAACTAGAAATAACGTAACAACCTTTAACCTAGCATCAGGTGTAGTTGAAGTAGGGTTTAACCTTCAAGAACACTTAGATACTGGGGTGTTTACTCACAACACATCAACAAATAACTCTAGAGTTGAAGTTGATGTTGATGGTGTATATAACATCAACTATATGGTTGGCATAAACTCTTCAGGTAGTGATCGATCTACTATTGAAGGCAAAGTTTATGTTAATGGTTCTGCTCTTCCCTACACAACAAGAGGGTATGATCGTGGTAACTCATACGGCGATAAAACTATCGTACAACAAACTTTACCACCTGTTTCTCTAAACGCAGGAGATTATATTCAGGTTAAACTAGAAGTAGTGGATGAAGATGGAACGTATACATATTCGTATATACCAAGTGAAACAACTCTTTCTGTAAATAAAGTTGGTTCTGAGATACCATCTAATACTCAAAGACCCATTCACGATATTCCAGCAAATGGTTCGACTACTACATCCATATCTTCAAATTGGGCATATGATCACAGAAATAATGATGGTACAATAACTGCAGGCAGTAAAGGTCCAGCTAGTGCAACTTCTCCAGGTTATGGCGGTAGTTTCAATGTTCCGTATATTACATATGACGGTTCAGGTCACATTACAGGTATACAGAACTCATCTATAACCCTACCTAGCGCAGACGCTAATAATACATTAAGCCAAGTTTTGACAGCAGGGAACACTAGTACTTCGTCTGCTTCGATGGGAGGGCTAACTCTAACTAGTTCAACCTCTGCAAATCCTATATTTAAGATGGAAAATACAAACACTGATGCTGTAAGTCCATTAATACGGATTGGTAAAACTACTACAAACGAAGCAAATGGTGATGATTTAGCCCAGTTTCAGTTCTATGGTAAAAACAGTTTAAATACTGAAGTGACCTATGCTGAACTCTTGGTTGAATCAACGGTTGTAACCAGTACAACTCAATCGGGTAAATTTAAATTTAAAGTGCTAGCCGGGGCGTCTTTTAAAGATGTATTAGATGTAGGTGCTGACTCGTCGAGCTTGCCAAGAGTTACAACTTATGGCGATCTTTATATTGGCGACAGCAGCTCTACACAGGGTATTTATTTTGATCAGGCGGCTAAATGGGGAAAGCTAGTACCTGCTACCCTAAGTACCACAAACAAGACTTGGACCCTTCCTAATGCATCAGGTACAGTCGCTCTTACATCTGATCTTACTAACTTCTTAACAAGTGAAAGTGATACACTCACTAGTGTTACGAATCGTGGGGCCACAACAACCAATGATATCAAGATTGGTGATCTAAACTTTGGCACAAATGCAAATACCGTTATGGATGCAGGTGGTAAATGGTGGTTCCAAGGGAAAAATTCCATAAGTAATGCTGACGGTATATCAGATTTTATTATTGGTAACTCATCTTATGATTATGATGATAATGCCATATCTACTTTAGAACTAAGACAATATGGATATTCCTCAACCGTAGGGCCTACCGTTACAGGAACCAACACTACAGCTAGAATCGACTTTACTGATAAGCATCAACAATCTGCCTCCGGTGCTGATAGTACTTCTACATCAGTAAGAATGGCTGATATTCGGCAGAAAACCCAACACACTTCAACCGGGAAGACGCAAATAGGCGAACTAATATTATCGTCTTATAAAACTAGTAATACTGTTAATGGCAGCAGCACTAATGCAGCCGCAATCAGTATTGGTGATGGACTCCTATATTTCGAAACAAATCTTCTTTCAGGTGAGCTTACAGACGCAAATAGAAATATCGTTTTCGATCAAGCAGGGGTTGCACCAAAATCCGTATGGATGGCTGGTGGCCTAGACCAGTTTTACATAGAAAACGATTTAGATGGTGCAACTACACTTCACGCCGTTGAAACAGTACAATCCAATGGGAATTTGATTTTGAGTGCAGATAGTGATTTGCTCTTAGACCCTACTGATAATGTCTATATGCGTAGCGGTGGAAATAGTGGGGATCAACTTAAGTTCGAACTGTCGGTCACTGGGCAACAAAGTATAGTTTCAAGTGATCAAATGGTGCTAACAAGTAACAACAACATATACCTAATGCCATATGATGATACTGTCTTTATGCGTGGTGGTGGTTCTACGGGTCAACAGATTTCATTTCAACTAGATACTACGACTCAGGTGATCGCTGGTAGTGATGCGTTAAACCTTGGTGCGAATAGTGGTGCTCTAACCTTATATACATTAACCTCTGGAGACATTGATCTTAATCCAGCAACCGGTAAAATTGGTCTATTCGACAATGGTATTGAACGTGCAGGATTTGATGTAAATACTTCAGGGCCAAGTACGCTTAAGATATATACTGGAAGTAATTTTGCCACTCTTAACTCATCATTCGCTGGTGCTGATCTAATAGTTCAAGGAGATGTCACATCCCTTTCAGACAGACGCACCAAAGAAAATATTGAAACTATTGATAATGGACTTGAAGTTGTATCCTCACTACGTGGCGTTAGATACAATAAGATTGGTGAAGAAGATCGTAAAGTCGGTGTGATTGCCCAAGAAGTTGAAGAAGTACTACCTGAAGTGGTTAAAACTGACTACGAAGGTATGAAGTCCGTTGATTATGGAAAAATGGTTGGTGTTCTAATAGAAGCAATAAAAGAGCAGCAATCGCAAATAGAATTGCTAAAAGTAGAGATAGAAGAGTTGAAGAAATAATATTATTATAAATACTTCTATAGTGAAAGAGGCAAAAAATGACTATTAAAGCTAACATAGAGATAAATCAAGGTACAGATTTTGATGCTGAGATCGAACTCTTGGATCAAAATTCTGAAGCCATTGATTTAACGAGCTATTCGGCTTGGGGGCAGATGAAGAAAAACTATGCCTCAACCGACAGTACGTCTTTTACAGTAGATATGGTCATTCCTCTGACTTCAGGGAAAATACAAATAAAGTTGTCTGAAACACAGACAAAAGCATTAGTGCCAGGACGTTATCTATATGATGTAGTAGTTGAAGACGGATCAGGAAAATATACACGTGCAGTTCAAGGCACAGCAAGAGTCACTGCTGGAGTGACTTCATCGCATCTAGAAAGTTAAAGATGAGTGATATCAGAGGTAAAATATCGACTACAAGTGGTCCTATCAAGACAAGACTAACGAGTCAACAAGAATTGCAAGTTTCTAAGTTTACGGTTTCTACACAAACTCAAACATTAACAGGTCTTTCAGATGTTAACACAACTAATCTTTCTGATGGAGCGATGCTTATATACAATGGTACAACAGAAGTTTTTGAAGCAAGGCCGGATGTTGACAATCCAAATACAAAGATCATCGGAGGAAGTTTCTAAATGTCAACCGTAATAAAACTAAAATATTCCAATCTTACAGCACAACCTGCTGATGATCTATTGCAGATATCGGAACCTGCTTATTCTTACACTAATGGTGGTAGATTATTTTTAGGTGCTGATGATAGTGGTACAATAGTTCCACACGCTATTGGTGGTAAATACTTTACCGATAAGTTAGATCATACACCAGGAACCTTAACCGCTAATAGTGCAATCATAGTAGATGCTAATAGTAAGATTGATGTATTAAATATCGATAATATTACTATCGATGGAAATATAATATCATCAACAAATGCTGATGGCGATATCAATATTGATCCCAATGGATTAGGTGTAATAAACCTACAAGGTCCAGTAACAGTAGAAAGTGCTTCTAACTTTGTTATAAGCGATTTAACAGCGACAAGAGTTCTATTTGTAGGTGCAAGTTCTGAAATAACAGATAACTCAAACTTTACATTTGATAGTTCTACTAATACTCTTAGTATATCAGGTATTGCTACAGTAGATAACCTAAAACTAGATGGTAATACGTTATCATCAACAGATTCTAATGGCAATGTTGTTATCACTGCAAATGGAACTGGCAAGATCGATTTGGGTAATAACCAAACAGGACTAACAGTACCAAAAGGTGTTGCAGGTACAAGACCTACAGCAGCAGCATTAGGTGATGGTTCCATTCGCTATAATGAAACCACAGGAAGATTTGAAGGAACAGTATCGGGTGCTTGGACAGGACTTGGTGGTGTAGTAGACGTTGATCAAGATACGTATATTACTGCTGAAGAGGGATCAGATGACGATACTATTCGTGTGTACACTGCTGGATCTGAGGTTCTTACTGCCAACACTACAGTTGTAGCTGCTGCAGTTGAGGGTAGATTTCCAAAAATAGTAGTTGACCATACAGGCGATTCAAACAACGCTATTATTATTGATAATAACATCATTAGTATTAATGGTTCTACTATAGAAGGTACAGGAAACTCAACTCTAGGAACCATTGTACTTGATCCTGCACCAGCTGCAGGAGATGCGGGTGGCGATCTTATTGTTCGTGGTAACCTACAAGTCACAGGTACGACTACTACGGTAAACTCAACTGTCGTAGAAATCGCTGATCCTATTTTAGTTCTAGGTGAAGACACTGCAGTAGATGCGTTAGATCGTGGTATTAGTGCCAAGTATAATGATGGTTCAGCAAAAACTGCCTTCTTTGGTTGGGATCGAAGTTCAGAGAATGCATTTACCTTCATTGATGATGGTTCAGTAGCTGATGCTAGATTCCAAAACCTAAAGCTAGAAGGTTCTATTGTTGAAGTAGATGGCGCAGCGCCCATAGCAGGTCAACTTTTGATTGGTCACGGAACCAATGGAGATATGGAGCTTGCCACACTTACGCAAGGCGACTCACTTACTATTACTAACACAGATGGTGGCATTGAACTAGACGTTGACCCAGCAAGCACAAACGCAACTGTTGATCCATTCTCAGAATTGGTTACGGCGGGTTCTTTCGAAACGGGGGTAGAATATACTATCGTTTCCGTAAATGATGGCGTTGGCGGAGCATCTACAGACTTTACCAATATTGGTTCATCGGACAGTAGCATTGGTACGGTATTTACCGCTACAGGTGCTGGCGCAGGAACTGGTACTGCAAGATCAACAGGAACTAACTATGCATCATCAGGCGATAATACTGCTAACAGAGGTGCGGCATCATTTGCATCTGAACAGTTTACAGTAACATCTGGACACGTAGTTCTAACAACTATTGATGGTGGAACATTCTAAAAAAGTATTGACAGAATCATTTAATCCTGTTATAGTAATCAAAACTATGACAGGATTTTTTTTATGGTAAAGCTTCATATATTACCAAACCCTTGTGGTATTACAAACGAAAAATATACGTTGGACCCATTCAATATAGCAGTCCATAAGTTCATAAAAAATATGAAGGGCTATGGATGGGATATGATACATTATGGTCACGAAGATTCTGAAGTGGATTGTGAACACGTAACTACTGTCACAAGAAAACAGAGACCCAATCCAAAACTAGATCAAGATATTATACTTAAAGAAGCTTCCGTCATTGAAGTTTTTAATCGTGAAACAAGTATAGAACTATCAAATAGAAAATCGCCAAACGATCTCATTTTAAACTTCTATGGAGATGAGTGTAAACACGTTGTTGAGTATAACTCAGACTTAAAATCTGTGGAACCATCTATAGGTTATGACACGACTTACGTTTCTTCTGACTATCGTGGGTTTACATCATATTCTCAAATGCACTATTATTACGGACAACGTAATATGATTATGAACCCTAGTTGGTACGATGAAGTTATTCCAAATGCATTTACAATATCTGATTTTGACTTTTCAGATTCTCCAGATAATGTATATGGAATGTTAGGAAGACTTGGGTTTGATAAAGGAGTACGTCTTGCTATAGAAGCTACGAAGTACACTAATAAAAAGTTACTGTTGGCGGGTCCACCCGAACAGTATTATTCGTGGAACAAAGACTTACCTGAACACGTAACATTATTAGGATACTTAAATAAGGAACAAAGAAGGTCATTTCTTTCTAACATTAAAGGACTTATAGCTCCCTCACATTACTTAGAACCATTTGGTAATATGGTTGTAGAAGCAGCATTATCAGGAACCCCAGCTATTACTAGTGATTGGGGGGGATTTGCCGAAACTGTTATTGATGGTGTTACGGGATATCGATGTAAAGATTTTCAAGGATTTGTAGACGCTATAAATAATATTGATTGTATAGATAGAAGAGTGTGTAGAGATATGGCTATCTCTAAGTATTCTGATGAAATTGTGCATAAGCAGTTTAATGAATGGCTTAATAAAATAGTTGTGTGTGATTTTTATAATGTGAGGTAAAATGAAAAGAAATGTGAAAGTTGAGTTTATATGCGATAAAGCTCTTTATGGCGTGTTGCCCAATCCAAAACCAGCAAATAAAATGTTGCCACAATGGTTTAGAAAAATGTCAGAGTTTACTCCTGATGGTGATAAATCCCCTGGAACTATGAAAGCCTGTATTCCCTTAAGAGATGCTATGAGTAGTGGATACATAATTCCGCTTTGGACTGATATTCACGCTGAACAACATTTGAATGAGAATGTTCAATTCTATACTCCTTCCGAAACTAATTATGGTATAGGATGGCACACTGAAGAGCAAATAAAAGGCAGTCCACTAAAAAATAAGTCTCCCATAAATCCTTGGAAATTGCTTAACCCTTGGACAATAAGAACCCCAAAGGGGTATTCCTGTTTGATAACTCATCCAATAAATCAACCAAATGATCACATAGAGTTTGTATCTGCTATAGTAGACACAGACGTGTTTAATGCTAAGATTAATTTTCCATTTCTTTGGAAAAGACCATATGGAAAAGAATACTTTTCGGATATAATACCTGCTGGGAGTCCCACCGTACAGGTAATACCATTTAAAAGAGAAGATTTTGAAATGGATATACGCCCTTCTACTGACAATGATGATTCTTTATGGAAGAAAACACTGAAGACTTTAGATTTATCTTATAATGGAAAATATAGAAAATGGATTTGGCAAAGAAAGAAGTATAGATGAAAATATACAGTAAGATAGAACCGACAAAGATTCTTCATATGGTTGTTAGAAAGAAGCTTACAGATGGTCGAACCGATGTAAGCGATCCTTCTATGTTTATGCAACTAGCAACATTAAAACTGAAGAAGGGAACTACCTTTAGGCCCCATCAACATATTTGGGTGGATCGTGGCGTAAAGGAAATGATAGCACAAGAATCTTGGTGTGTTATTCAAGGACTTGTTAAAGTAACGTTCTTTGACACTGATGGCTCAGAGCTTATATCAGAATATATTCACGAAGGAGATGCGTCTATCACTTACGAAGGTGGGCATACATATGAGATAATGGAAGAGGATACTATTGTTTATGAGTATAAGACAGGTCCATATCAAGGAGTTGAAATGGATAAAATATTCATATGATAGGCAATGACGTTATAATTCACACTAGCGTTGAGATGTTAGGTGACTATTCGATTGGAAATCACGTAGCGATAGACAGTGGCTTCTACTGCACATCTAACATTACTATTGGAGATTATGTTCACGTTAGTCCACACGTAGCTGTAATAGGGGGGAAGAACTCAAGACTTCTTATAGAGGACTTCTGTTTTGTAAGTGTTGGAGTGAATATAGTTTGCGCATCAGAAGAATTTATGGGAGAAGGCTTGGTTGGTCCTATTATCCCACAAGAATATAAAGATAATGTTACGTATAGTACAGTTACTCTCAAAAGGTTTTCAGGTATTTGCGCATCGTCCACAGTTCTTCCTAAAGTGACGATGGCAGAGGGGTCTATTCTAGGTGCCAATTCCTTACTGAAAGAAGATACTGAACCTTGGACAATATACGCAGGAAGTCCCGCAAAACCAATAAAATCTAGAAAAATGAATAGGATGTATGATTATGCAAGTAGGCTTGGATATAGTTACTGAGTTTGAAAAAAGAATTGCCGATTTTTTCGGTGCACCATATGCGGTAAGTACTGATAGTTGTACACACGCAGTTGAGTTGTGTATGATATATAAAAACCTAAAGATGGCTACAGTCCCAAAGCAAACTTATTTAAGCATTCCTATGACGGTTCATAAAATTGGCACTAATGTTGGGTGGACAAATACAAAGTGGGAAGAGTATTACCATTTAGGTCAAGATATATATGACGCAGCAGTATTATGGA